>Ga0315906_10000255_pt1 | contig 89177 bp, 156 predicted proteins | sample LakEriMetagenome_4_FD_203526 | JGI IMG/M metagenome (GOLD analysis project Ga0315906, IMG submission 203526) | Freshwater fungal communities from buoy surface, Lake Erie, Ohio, United States - Buoy 2 MA122 | ecosystem: Environmental > Aquatic > Freshwater > Lake > Lake biofilm | place: USA...
AGCAAAAACATTGGCCTGAAGAATTTAAGGACGCTATGCACCAAGAAATAGCATACGAACTTTTAGATAGTTGGCTTGAAAGTGTTGACGAAGAAACTTATAACGAAAGAATTCGTGGCATTATTGAAAATATGACTTATGGCTATGAGGATGATGATGGTAATGAGATGACTGATTTTATTGTAAATGAGTCAAAATAAATCAAAAGGAGAAAATTATGAAGAAGTTTTTCGTGTCGATGGTTTTTGCTCTGTCCTCTATTGGTCTGATTAATGCTTTTGTTATTAGTCCTCCTGTGGCTATGGCAGATGATATTGATAAGATTTTGAAGGCTAAGGAAATTGTTCGTGGAATGGTTAATTATCCAGATACTCTGGTATTCCATGAATTTAGCACCAAGGTTATCGGGAATACTGTTACTCTAAAGTTTACTTGTAAAAATGCCTATGGCGTCCCCGAAACGCATACTATGGATATTAAGGTAAACTGACTCAAGAAGGAATTGACAAACGCCGATAACAGTGTTATACTACGTTCAACAACGGAGGAACTGATGAATTGGGTTTTTATTGTTTGTCGTGATAACAGTATTGAACAGGTTAAGATTTTTAAGGATTTTTGGGAAGGGGCTAAGTTTACAGACTCTTTCCTTAATCATATTAATCCTCATCTGAAGAATTTTCCTGCCTATAATCGTAATGAGAATTATAAGGATGGAAATGTTACTGTCGGACTTTATCGTGAGGGTGCTTAATTGACTGGTTTAAATGTTCAAGCCCCGTGGTCAAGTCTTTTAATTGATGGGCTAAAAACGGTCGAGACACGATCATATCACTTGCCATTAAAGTATGAGGGAGTTGAATTATATTTGGTCGAAACTCCTGGCAAACTTGGCAAATTTAAGGCCAGAGTTATTGGTACTATTACCTTTAGTCATAGTTTTAAATATCCAAATAAGACTGATTGGATTAATGACCACAATAGGCATCTGGTATCACAAAATGATCCGTTTTATAGTTGGAACGATAAACCAAAATACGGATGGGTAGTTTGTTCTGTAGAGAAATTTGACGAGCCTCTTGACATTAGTGGAAAACGCGGTATAATCTTCACTAACAACCTTAAACTTTTGGAGAACGCTAATCATGGGAATGGGTAGTTTTGCTGTTGGGTCTTTTGTTATTGAATATGACGATCTGAAAAAGATTTGTCCAGATGAAATAAAGGCTCTTCAAAAGGCTAAATACTTCAAGGAAGTTGGTTGGAGAAGCGTTGGTCAATGGTTGGCATGGGATGATCCTGACCAGATTAAAGATGCTTTTTATGATGCTATTCTTGATGATAAGTCTAAGCCTGTTATTAGACTTGAGTTGAGCGAGGATCAAATTGTAGAGGATATTTTCCAAGAGTATGAAAAACTTGTTATTGATCTAAAAAATACCTTTAATAAAAAGACAGGACTCACTCTGTATTTTGATAGTTATGATGAAGATGGTGGTGGCAGATATGATAATCCCGGCGATAAGGATGGTTGTATTTTCTGTGTAGATGGAATGGTTCAACTTACTCCTGCTGGTGAGAAGTTTAAGGATATTATTAGTGAAAGAAAGTGGACACAATTCGGGTGAAATATGGACGATCAAGAAGAAAACAAGTCTTGGGATACTCTCTATGAGAAGTATCCCGATATGTTTAGCAACCGACACAAATCCCCAATGGAATCGTGCATGAGTTGGGGGTGCGAGATAGGAATGGGATGGTATGATATTTTATCATCTCTTTGTTGGATGATTAGTCAGCATGAGGAAAATATAGTTTGGCAAACAGAGTACGAACAAAAAAGTAATCCAGAATACAAGAGTAATTATGTTCCTGTTAAGTTTGACCAAGTTAAAGAAAAGTTTGGTGGACTTAGGGTTTACTATTCTGGTGGAGATAGTTACGTTGGTGGTTTGGTTGGTATGGCTTCGACGATGAGTTATAAGATTTGTGAAATTTGTGGAGAAAGAGGACAACCCAATAAGGGTGGATGGATTGTTACACTTTGCGACAAATGCAGACAAAATACAAAATAACCCATTGACTAGACCGTTTGGCGTGATATAATGGTTACTGTGGCTATTGTTTAGAGTTTGAAACCTTATGGAGACTACGATGAAAGTTAGTGATACTTTGTCAGTTATTGAAAAGAGTGGTAAGTTCGTTGTGACTAAGAATGGCGAACCTATCACTCTGCCCAAGACTGATGGCTCAACTATTGTTACAGAATTTTCCTCTAAGGAAGATGCTGAAAAGTATATGGGTATTCTCAAGACCATTCTCTCAAAGAGGAAGTAAAATGATTGCTGAACATACTATTACATTTGGTTATGCTGCACTTGAATGTGCCAACTATGTTTTTGATAGCGATTGTGAGCAAACAAGTTATCAGCAGTTTATTGAGGATGGAAATGATCCGCGAGATCATATTCTCTATCATGCTGCTATCGTACTAAATAAGGCAAGCGAATTCCAAATTGATATTGATGAATATCTGAAAAATGACGAAGCCGCTGTCTAAAGAGTTTTTACTTAGTCGCGGACAATGTTGTGGTCATAAATGCTATAATTGCCCTTATATTCCAAAATATAAAAAGGGAGTCACTAAAACTACATAGATTTATGACCAAACTACGAACAATAATTCTGGAGTTTGATCTGATTGAAATTCATCATAATGTTAACTTGAAAAAGAAGCCTTACTTGGTTAGAGTATTTAGTTATAATAACAGTGATCCCCATGAACTGAGACTTGATGAGGTTGAATTAAAAAATTTGTATAATATTCTGAAAGACTATAAGTATCTATGAGAACATTCAAGAAGAAAACAGTTAAAGTAGTCGCTGACGTTAGTTGCGACTGTTGTGGAAAAAGTACCACTAATTATGCTGAAGTTGGGCCAGATTATGCAACTCTTGAAAGTTGCTGGGGATATGGTTCGTCTAATGATGGAAGCAGATACAATATTGATCTTTGTGAAACTTGTTTCGTTGAAGTGTTAAATTTTCTCAAAGATAAACGACGAAAAGTTTTGGGGCCATTTAATTACCCTTTCGATAATGATCCACTAAATGGAGTACAGTATCTATGAAAAAGAAAATTACTAAAAAGAAAAAGCCCGTCAAGCAAAAGATTGATGTGGTATTAGAATCATTACTTAATCTTGAACGAAAAGTCAAGGAACTAATAGATAGAGTAGAAAGTTTACATAAACAAGTATATTATCATCCAGAAAAAGCTGTACCAAAAAACCCTTCTCTTTATCCTCAACTAGATCCTCAGCAAAAATATTGGCCCAACACTGAGCCTCCATTCAAATACAAAATGGGAAAATAAGATATGAATATTGATCTTACTAAAAATGAAGCATGGAAAATACTAGATGCACTAGCCTCTTATAAAAAAGACTACGCATTAAGTGGGGCTGTTGTTAAAACTATTGACAGTGCTATTAAGAAACTAAAGGATTTTGTAAATGAAAATTAACGATAAGAAACATATAAGTTTAACAGCAGAAGATGTTAAAGACTTGCTAATTAAACAACTATATCACTCTCAGGGTATTAGTGGTATATTCAAAGTTGATTTTAAAATTGTAAGACAAGCAATTCCATCTCAATATCCACAGGACTCTAATTATATTAATATCTTTGACGGAGCAGAAATAACGGTGGACTTAAATGAAAAATGATACTATTAACTTTATACTAATTTGTATAGCCTATTTTTCTATAGGATTAATTTTAGCTGGAAATTACTTGCAAGACAAGTCGTTAAAACTAACCCATGACTCTGTTAATAGACTTATTATGATAGAGATTATTACCGAACAACAGTTTAATCTGCTACATGAAAAAGTTCAAGAGTTAGAAAAAAAATCAAGGTCGAGTTTGACAATAGTCGATACTGTGGTATACTAGTAACATGAACCATAAGGTATCAAGCAGAGTTGTTCATTTCTGGAATTGTGTTCATTGGTATGTTGAACAAGAATATCCAGACTATTTTAAACAGTTTATACCAGACATATTGCCTTTTGGCGACAAATCTACAGACGAATATAAACAGGCAAATGCTCATTTCAATAAATTATGGGACATGATGTACGGGTTTTATCTTGGCGGTAATGGTGCAGAAGATACGGCAAGATATATGGTCGATTACTTGAAAGGACAAAAAGATGCCCGATAGATTTGATCTGGAAGATAAGATTAATCATACATATACCTTTATTGATACTCTTAATGATATTAGTTATGGTATTATGGAAGTTGGTATGACTAATGATGAAATTGTTAATGCTATTGATGGTCTGGCAGTTATGCTGAAACTTCATACTCAAAAGTTATTTGACACATTTGTTCAGGTTCATCAACTAGATGGACATAAAAATTTTTCTCCACCAGAATTCCCAGGATAAATACTATGGCTCATCTTGTAAAAACTTTCAAAGACTTTCTTGATCTTGTTGATAAGACATATAATGACCACTCTTTTGAGTTACGTTATGGTCAAACAATTATGAATGTTTTGTATAGCGTTTGGCCGGATAAGTATAAAGAATTTGTAGGTACTAAGTTTGATTGTTTTTATGATGACGGATCAGTACGTTTTGCTCTAGACGAATTGGAAAAAACATGGACGGATTTACAATAATTGGCGATGTTCATGGCAAATATGACCGTTATCACAAAATTGTTCGACAAACTGAGCGTCATCCGTACACAGTCCAACTAGGTGATTTTGGATTCAAATATGAGACATTGACTAATGTAGATTCAAGCAGACATCTTATATTGCCCGGTAATCATGATAATTATGATTTTTGCTATAATCATTCTCATTTTTTAGGAGATTATGGATACACAAGTTTGAACAGAATAGATTTCTTTTATTATCGCGGTGCTTATAGTATTGATCGACAATATCGTACCATAGGTATTGATTGGTGGGAAGATGAGCAGGTAAAAATTGAAGACTTTATGAAGGCCAGAGAACTATATCGCATGACTAAACCAGACCTTGTAATAACCCATGATTGTCCTACAGATATTGCATCTCAAATGCTCAGACCAGATCAAAGAATGTATGAAAACAATACCACATGGGCTTTACAAGAACTGCTTAATATTCATCAACCAAAGTTGTGGTTTTTTGGACATTGGCATAGGTCTAACACTATTCAATACGGAAAGACTAAGTTCATTTGTTTAGATGAATTGGAAACTTACCAGTTGACCAAAGACGAACTGATGGTATAATGAAAATGTTGATGCCGAAAGGTTGTGGTCGCGGGTATCCACTGAATCAACTTCCGTAGAGTTTTATGATCCTAATTTTCTGTATCGACTGAAAAAGGGATTTTATAATACAATGAAAAACACAAAACAATATGACAAACTAAAACTCATAGTAGAAACAATTTGTCTTGAAGCGATACAAAAGCAAAAGAAAAGAGAATCTACTGTAGGATATGGGTTAGACGATTACACGGAAGGTAGAATAGTAGGAGGTGCTGCGTTGGCACGAAAAATTATTAGGGAAATTAGAAATCAATTTTAATAGAAGAGGAAAGTTATGAACAGTCGAAATTATTTTCTTGTGGCCGCATTTGCTAGTTTTGTATTCAGTGTTACACTATGGTTTGCAGGAGATAGTGACCTCAACAAGCAGCAGGCACTATTCGTAGGATTGTGGGTTCCAAGTATTCTTTCTCTGGGGAATTTATTCAAATGAGTAACTTTACCATATTTATCGTAGGCATAGTAGTAACCCTCATCACTGGTATGGGGGTTATTACTAGCCAAGTATTTATGGGCTATAAAAGGCCAAGGCATTATCAGCAGGAAGTTAAACATAATGTTATATCTGAGTCTTTCCAAAATATTTGAGGTTAGTCTTGGAATTATACTTGCGAGAACAATCATACACTTCTTGAAAAAGATTAATGTACACATATGAAATACCGCACTAGTCCAGAACGATATTCTTTTTGGAAAAAATGTAATAAGAAAAATTTTGAATCTGGAAATATGGCCCAAGAGGTACATGATATGGAAGAAAAGTTCATAGAAAAATGTAGGGCTGAAGATGCTATTCCAACAAATGATTTACCAGACTTAGAATATGAATTAAGAACTAGTGACTATATTCATAGCAAGTGTGCAAACTCAGAGGATTATTGTAAAGACTTATATGCTGCATTATGCAATAATGAATTTATCAAAAATAACAAAGAATGTAGTTATTCATGGAGAACATCTGGTGGGATCATTTCCTCCATTTTAGAAAAGGGTGACTATATTGATTGGTATCTTTCTGGTAATGAAGGACACGTTACCGATGAAGTAGAAAAAGATATCACTGATATGGGTTGGAAAATAGTGCCCATAGTTATTGGAGACTAATATGATTCGCCCTCGTTTTTATCACTGGACTTGTTCAAAATTTGCTGACTCTATAAGAGGAACAAAGAAACCATACGCTCTTGGATGGGACGAATGGGATCAATGGCATAAATCTGCAAAACAGAAACATCCTGTTCGATATTGGATTGCTGAAACTGGCTTGAAAAAATTGCAAAATCTAATCTATTATCCATATGATATCTATCATACAATCAAAACCTATATTAGAAATCGCTTTATTGATAAACTTCATTATTTGCACACTGGGTTAAAACCTGGAGAATATCACGATCTAGACTATAGAATGCTTCATGGATTATTTAATGAACTTGTAATCTATGTTGAGACAGAATGTGCATGGAGTTATGGAAAACCCAAAGAAGTTAAACATCTTTACAAATTCAAGGATGGATCATGTAAACAAGCCGGATTGGATTATTTAAACTGGGGTATCAAAGACAAGTACAAAGGCAAACTAACTACTTTTGCTAAAAGCTGCAAAGAGATTAAGCGTTTGTATCTTTGGTGGACAGTTAAAAGACCACAACGTAAAAATCCTTATTTAGATAAATGGTATGAAGAAGATACTAAAATGTTAGTTGATCTTATAAAGATACGAAAGGATTTGTGGATATGAATGATAAAATTTATAATGACATCACCGATTTCTACAACGATGTTGGTGATTACATTCATTTAGAGTACAAACCTAAATATCATAGAATGTTTTTTCAAGATAATAATATTGATCAATTATTTGATATGGTTGGACGTTATTATATGGGCGGAAATAATGTTCCAGATACAGCGGGTATGATTGTTGACTATTTTAGGATGGTAAAATGAATATTTTTAAACAACTGTGGGATAATTTTACTTATTTACATGAGCCTAAAACAGTAACTCCTGTTGCCCCAACAGAGTTTGTGATGTATAACGATATGTATCCTTATACTGTTGAACAAACAATAAGAGTTACTCATCATAGCAAACCCAAGAGGCGTGATCCTTCACGCAGACATAATAAGATTTTAATAACTTGACAGTATCATTATTTGGGATATAATACTGGAAAATATAACTAAAAGTCTAGTTATCCTACCTTTATTAATCCCGCCTTATAGGAACAGAATAATGATTAGAAAAGCATTTACCTTAGTAGAACTATTAGTTGTTATAGCCATTATCGCAACACTTATTGGATTATTGCTACCAGCAGTTCAATCGGCCAGAGAAGCGGCACGACGAAGTTCATGTACAAATAATGTGAGACAAATAGGATTATCAGCAGCAAATTATGAAAGTGCAAATAATCGGTATCCTACAAGCGGAGAAGGAAGAGATTTTACTGTTGGAAAAGATTGTTTAAACATACAGTCATTTCATGTTCAGGTTTTAGCATTTATGGAAGAATCATCATTAGCAGTAAATTGGGACAAAAAGAAACCATATTGGCATCCAACTAATAAAACTTTAGCGAGTGCAAAAGTTAACGCATTTAATTGTCCCAGTAATCCTTATTCTAGTGAAAAAACTGGTGGAGATTTTGGCACTAATGATTATATGCCAGTAGCATATACTGATTTACATCCTATTAATGGTAGCAGAAATAAAGCATCTGGTACAACTCGTAATTCTTATAAGTCAGGACTTTTAACCTATGACCAATCAAGCAGAGTAGCCCATGCAAAAGATGGTACTAGTAAAACTGTAATATTTTTTGAGGATTCTGGAAGAAATGTTCAAAATGTTGGAAGCAGAGATGCTACCGTTGGAGGAAATACTAACTGGGTAAGAACAAGTTCTGGAAAAGCAACTACTATTACTAGTTCCGACTCAGATTGGGTTAATGGTACTGGTACTGATTTTCCGTCTAGTAAAACTGTACCAAATAGATGGGCCGATCCAGATAATTCTAGCGGAGTTAGTGGTAGCCCAGATACCGAGAGTGTTACTACGGGAAGAAAAATCATCAATAACAATAGCAATCCTGTTGGTGGCCCAACTAATTGTACTTGGACAACTAATAATTGTGGCCCTAACGATGAACCATTTAGTTTTCACGCTGGAGATATGGTTGTGGCTGGACTTGCTGATGGAAGCGTAAGATTATTTGGTGGCGATCTTGATGTTCAGGTATTAAGAAAGTTATCTGATCCAAATGATGGTGAAGTAATAGAAAACATTGATTGATATGGAACAAGAGAAAGAATTACCGATATTAGGCAACAGCATCAATGGTTCCACTGAGCCATTTGCTGAAATATATTTACTGGAGTTTGAAGAATGGTACAGTGTAGAGTGAATAAATTATCTGACTGGATTAATGAGAAGAATAAATTTGATGGGGTTAGCATGGTCAGACTAGTGTATAATGGTCAAGCCCATGATTATACTCGTTGGAAATTTAGTGGTCAAAACATTTTCTTTTTTCATGACGATATGAAAGTGGGCCATATATTATGGACAACTGAAGATATAAATATTATTGATGAAACCCATATCGTGATTAATGAAGGACACGATAAATATTCCATAGGACTTGAACTATTTTACGGTGGGGCGATATTACCATAATGGATATTGATGATTATATTAATTCTCTGATTAGAGAAAATGAAAGTCTTAAAAATACTGTTGAGAGTTTAAAACTAGAAGTAAAAACTCAACGAAAAGAAATCGCTGTTCTAAGAGAAGAAAGGAGAATGATTCTAGATAAAGATAAAGGACCGAATAATGTAACATGGATAGAAGAAAAAATTTACTAATTTCAAGGAGGAAAATATGAAAAAGTTTATTTTAGGACTAATGTTTGCTGGACTAATTTCAGGAGTTTGTGAGGCACGACCAAGATACTATTCCAATAATAGTAACAAGACTTACTCTTATACAAATAATGTATCTGGTAATAATAGCACCGCTCAAGGTGTAGCAGAAATGATGGCTTCAAGAGGAACTGTAGGTCATTTTGGTGGTAATTCTGGCTATGAAGGATGCGGAAGTGGATTTTCTCAACAGCAAGCATATAACAATTGTTGTTTCTCTAATAGCGGAATGACAACTGTTGATGTAGGATATGCTCAGGGTAGAGATGGTAGATGGTATTGCTGCCGTCGATATTCTAGGTGATTTGTATTATCTAATCTATCAAGATTGACTTGACTAAGGGGGTTGCGGAATATTTGTTCCGTAGCCCCTAAAGTCTTGACAACCGATTGTCGATATGGTATACTAGAGAGAATCATTGGAGATAATATATGAATACTGTTGACGCTATTTGGACAATTCAAAATGCTTTGGTAGAAAAAGACCATGCTATTAAGAACATGGAACAAAGAAATTCTTCTCTTACTAAAGTTGTGGCTACAATTCGATCAAATTTGGAACGTGCGATCAAGGGTCATATTCCCCTAAATCAAGCAGTATACGATGCTGTTGACCTTTGCAGAGCAAACTTTAAGTATATGGACTACAGTTCGGGCCAAATTAAACAAGACCCTCCACTAGCAGACTCCGACAAAATTTTACCATGAGAAATAACGATAAGCACAAAAAATACATAGATAAAATAGGATTTGAACGAACATTACAATGCTTAATTGAAATGGTTGACGATTCTATGATTAATGAGAATATTGTTCCAATATGGAAACTAAAACTTGTTGAAGGTCTTGAACAGGCTTATGATGCTTATATGAATGGAAACAAGGATTCATTGTACGAAAATGCTTAAAGTAAAAGTTCAACCATATAGTAGCGTTTGGGTTAGTGCTGATTCTCAGGAAGAATTAGGATTAACTTTTATGCGTTTTCAAGAACATTATGAAAGTGCTAATCCTAAATTTCGCAATAACATTTTTACCGTTGGTCAGTTAAGACACTGGTATTCTGAAACCTATGGTGCTAATGATTATCATTTAACTTGGATAGGATTTAATTTTCCTAGTAAGGTACTCATTCCTTTCAAAGAAGGATTATTTGATCCACTGACTCAAGAAGAAAACAAACTATTAGAGTTGTTTCGTTATCGTAAAGATAATTTCTATATTATTGGTGCTCAAAATAATGCAACATTAAGACATGAACTAGCACATGCACTATATTCTTCTAATGAAAAATATCGAACAGAAATAGATAACTTTATTAAAAAACACAACTCCAAACTGAAAAAACTGCGTAGTATTTTATTGAAAAAGGGATATTGCAAAGAAGTATTGAATGATGAAATACAAGCATATATTACGGATAATGATGATCCAGAAATAATAAATAGCACTTGTCAAAGTTTTATTACAGGTATCAATACTATTTATAACTCATACAATAAAATGAAGGCTAACAAATGATGTACGATCCAGAGGATATTGAATTGTGTGACGAGGAAAAAAGTTACCATGAATGGTTTGCTAACAATCTTCATTATATCCAACAAAATAAAAATCATGTTAGTGTTATGAAAAAATTGTATATGGCAGGATTTGCTGCCGGATTCGTTCACAAACAAAAGTTATCAGCACAAGAACATCTACAAAAATAATATGTTTAAAATTACTGAAATAAAAAGTTGGGCAAAAACTTGGGGATATTCTATTTTAAAAGAGAAAGATAACTCTATTAATGGAGCTAGTTATTACTGGATGAAAAATGATGATCCTAGTATTAGTGGGGTTGAATTAAGTGTCAGTAAAGTTGCTACTGCAATTTATAATCATCTTAGTGAAAATAAATGGATAGATCATCAAAAACAGTATCAAGAGAATAAAGAAATAACAAGTTCACAGAGTTTAATAATCAATGAGTAATTATCTTAATATTGATATACCAACATTTGTTTCATATCTCGATAGTTCATTTTTTTATGATAAGCTACCAAGTGTTAACGCAGAAAGAATTCCTGTAGAGGTTTTTTCTTATACAAGTATACCTCAAAGATGTGGATTATTTTCTGTAATGACTGAATATGGAAGTCAACACGCTAGAGTTCCTATCCATTATTTAAGAACTGATATTAATGGTGGTAGCGATTATCCTTTAGATTGGTTACAACTATGGGACAGTATGAGTTATTATTGCTCTATTAATATAAATGCTTATACAAAAAATAGAGCAGCAAAAATTATATTAAAAAATCAAAACTTAGAAAAGGCTCAATATCTTTTTACTATTGACTGGTGTTTTGGTTCTGATTACCAATTAGGATATGGAGAAATGGCCGCTGGTCATAAGTGTGGTCATGTATTTAAAGGCAATGGTCAATATTTTATACAACCTAATAATAGAGTATTATGGATGGATGGTGGAAGTTGGATAGCAAAAACATTTGATAAAAAACCAAACTGGAAAGTTTTTAGCAAAGAATTTAGTTGTGAGCATACTGGAAGCAGATGGGTTAGCAAATCAGAAGAAGAAGAATATTTTTATGAATTTAAAGAGGTAAAAAATGAAAGTTAAATTAATTAGCGCTACTCCAGATGCTGAAAAATTAATGGCTTATTGTGCCAGAGTAAGTAATCCCAACAATCAAAACAACGAGAACTATGCTAAACTTCTAAAATATTGTATAGACCATCAACATTGGAGTATTTTTGAACACGGTTTTATGACAGTGGAGATCAATACTACAAGAGGACTTGCTGCTCAAATTCTTCGTCACAGAAGTTTCACGTTCCAAGAATTTAGTCAGCGTTATGCTGATACAACTCTTTTAGCAGAGGAAATTCCGCTGTTTGAACTTCGTCGCCAAGATAATAAAAATAGACAAAATAGTATTGATGACATGGGAGATGAGATAAGAGCAAAGTGGAATACAAAAATTCGTGAACATTTTGGTAAGGCAAAAGCATTATACGATAGTATGATAGCAGACGGTATTGCCAAAGAGTGTGCGAGATTTATATTACCATTAGCAACTCCTACGCGACTTTATATGAGTGGCACGGCCAGATCGTGGATACATTATATCGAATTACGTTCTGGTCACGGAACTCAAAAAGAACACATGGCTATTGCTAATGAATGTAAACAAATTTTTATTGAACAATTTCCTACTATCGGAGAGGCTTTAGGGTGGAAAAATGAAACTCTTTAATGTTACTGCTCAAGTTTATCAGAATAGTGATCTTTCAAAGCAGAATCTTTTAATAAACGAGGTTCACGACGGCTCATCATCAGACGAAGCATTAGTTAATTTTAAACTGCATTTTCCATCTATAGAATATTCTTTAGTAAAAATTCTATCTGTTGAAGAAATTGTTCAAGTTGGCTCTTGACCTTTGCCGATATTGTGGTATACTGCTACAAACGGAGAAACTATGAATAAATTGGGACTATGTTGCATTTCGCTCAAACTTAAAGAGCAAGGCATTGGTCATCAGACTATGACTTTTAAACGCTTCAATTCTCTACCGCGAGAAGAAGCCATAACGATACTTGGAGATAGGATTCTTAACAATCTTGTTACTACTCGTAAAACTATTGAGTTTTGCGGACAGAATAATTATGTTTATCGTGTTAGTAGCGATATTTTTCCACTCATAACTTATGACGAGGCTAATGTTGATCTAGAAGATTTGCCAAACCATGATGAAATTCAAGATGAGTTTGATAATATTGCACAAACTATTACCAGTAGTAATGTTCGTGTTTCTTGTCACCCTAGCGAATTTAATTCACTCTCAAGTCTCACCGATAAAGTTGTGGAAAAAACAATCATTGAACTCAATTTCTACAGCAGTTTCTTCGACAGAATCGGCTTACCGGCAAATACTCTCAGTCCGATGAATTTGCACGTTCATAATAACAATGGGACTAGAGAAGAAATTAGTCGTCGTTTTTATGAGAATTTTAAGCGTCTTGATGAAAATTGTCAGGCAAGACTAACCATCGAAAATGACGACAAACTTAATTGCTGGAGTGTGCGTGAACTTGTAGATATTTTCCACCCTATTACTCGTATTCCTATTTGTTTCGATTATCTGCATCATAAATGTCATTCAAATAATCTCTCAGAAGTAGAGGCTATTAATATGTGCTATGATACCTGGCAAACTCGTCCTCTTTTTCACTATAGCGAAAGTAGAGAGGGTAATAATCCCAGAGCACATGCTGATTATGCTGAAAATCCATTCGATACATATGGACTAGAGTTTGATATTGATATGGAGTTAAAAAGCAAGGATTATGCCTTAGAAAAATTTGAACAAATAATTAAAGGAGTTTTGATATGAGTGGTTGGCTAATAGTAATTACTGGTGGTATTTATTTGTATGTGGCACTAGAGCAGTATCTTGTGCATAATAATATTGGTATGCTTATTACATATATTGGGTACGCATTTGCAAATATTGGCTTATATATGTTAGCATCAAAATAAGGATAATATAATGAAAGAACCAATAAAAATAAAACTAACAGACAATCCATTAAATAAAAATGTAAAAGCAACACCACTACCATCCACTATACAATATGATATTGAAATGGAAAATGATGTTTGGATAAAAAATGAAGATAATCAACAAAACAATTCGCAAAGCATACAACAATTGGAATCCGACCAGACTAATTAGGTGCTACCACTATGCCGCCGCATTTGATGGAACCAAACTAATTTGTTTCACCCAAAATAACCCGATCAAGACTCACACTGGTGCTTATAGAATTGGTGAAGATTTTAATCTGGAAAAATATAAGGAGTTTCCCTATTATCATTCTGAATCTCGTCTTATTTCTAAACTTTTGGATAAGTATAATACCATTGATTCTAATTGGTCAGTTGTTGTTATGCGTATCAATCGAAAGGGATTGGTTTTAGGAAGTAAACCTTGTGAAAATTGTGATAAACTTCTTAATGCTGTTGGTTTGAATAGTATTTATTATAGTAATGATGATGGCAGTTTTAGTGACAGTATTGGAAATAACATTCAAGCAGAGTCCTTGACCCTGCCGATGACTATGGTATAATCCGTTCTACGGAGGAAACCATGAACTGCGTTTATTGTAAAAATTGTGTTGGGGTTGATCGTTACGAGTTTCTTGTTGAAACTGGTCGCAAAATTATATGCAAGGATTGTAGTATGGAAAATCGTGCCGTGGGATTTATGGACTGGGGACATAAAACGGCTCCCTCTCTTGTTATGGTTCCGGCTAATGCTACACAAACTATTCGTAAACTTGATCGTGCTAACAGGAGAGCAAGATGAATAATAATATGACTTGGTTAGATTTATATAACTTTCTTTATGAAAGAGCAAACGATATTAATAATCCCGGCAGTTTTCCTTGGCAAGAAAATGTGCAAGTCTTTGATTTTGAAACTCTAGAATATTACCCTACTGATTTTATTCAGATGCCTGACAATAAGATTTCTCTGAGTATTGATACTTCTAAAGCAAATATGGAGATTGTTTAAATGGATTTAGAAATTGAAAGCCTCTTGTTTAAGCAAGTTGAAAAGCCTAAGCATCATCTTATGACAAAGATCATTAATGTTTGGGAAAATCGGTATCGTATCAATGTATATATTGAGATTGAAGAAGATAATTTGACTAAGAAGCGTATTCACAGTAGTTATTTTTGTCATTATAATCCCGGCAAATTAGAAATAAAAGGTAGACCCGATGGATCAGCAACTACAAAATCAACTTTTTGAAAAGTATCCAGAACTTTTTTCTAATAAAGATAAGGATATTATGAGCAGTTGCACGGCATGGGGAATAGAATGTGGAAATGGTTGGTTTGATATTATTTCTCCTCTTTGTTTTATGATTAAGAATCACGAAAATAATATTGTTTGGCAAACAGAATATAAACAAAAAACTGAACCAGAATACAAAAACGATTATATTCCTGTAAAGTTCGATCAAATCAAAGAAAAATTTGGCGGTCTTAGAATCTACTTTAGTGGCGGGGATGATTATATTGAAGGATTAGTTTCTATGGCAGGGGCTATGAGTTATAAGATTTGTGAAGTTTGTGGAGACAGAGGAAGTCCAAATGAAAATGGCTGGATTAGCACACTTTGTGACGGCTGTAGAAAATCTTAAATGTGACGGCTTGACAGTGCCGATAATGCTGTTATACTTAGAGCATAAGGCTTAAACAACGCACCGGAGACAAATAAAATGGGTAAGGGACAAAAGACTTGTGAGAATTGTGGTCAAACTACTGGCCCCCGTGCTTATATGTGTAAGAAGTGTAATACTCCTTTTGTTTTTAAGGCAAAGAGCAAGGAACACAAAAATACCAAGATTATCCAGAATATCAATTGGCGTGAACTGGTAAAGGGAGACAGAATCAAGGTTGGTGGCGGGCCTTATTTTGTTAGCAAGGGGGAGTTTATCCCTATGGGTTATAGGGGTAAGTTTGTGGTCGAATCAGTAGATAAGAATGGTATTCTTGCTTGGGGCATTGACAAGAGTACCGGATTTGCTCATATCTATATGGGTGGAGATATTCAGAATAAGGAAACTGGTGTTTGGAAAACCAAGCATAAGTTGATCAAATTGAAGCAGAGAGAGCAGTCTGTATGAGTTTAGATCCTCAACAAAAAGAAGCACTACAAAATCTTTATTCTCATAGAGATCATATAGAGGATCATCTAAATAAAATTGATACTATTTTAAAGATATATTTCCCAAAAGAATATGATCTGGCATATCAACATTGGTTGCCACAAATAAAAACTGGCCTAAGAGATAATACTAAATGGCTTCCTAGAGGACAATATTCAATGGATTATACTTTGAATAAATTGGTAGACAAAATAATTGACGATTTAGATAAAGGTGTAACTAGATATATCTAATTAATTTGGGAATTATTAATATGAGTGAAGTTTATGCTATTACCGATCTTGAAGGATACGCACAAGAAATGCGTATTGCTGCGGCTAAAAGTTTATCAGCAAACCAAGAAGATAATCTTGATGATTATATTAGTCTTAATCAAATGATTAATTTGGTTAGAACCGAATGTGTAGGCTATGACCATAAAGACAGACCTCTTCTTAGTGAAGAAGCAAATGAAGATATTTATGAGAAAACTGTTATTTGGATACACAATGTTGGACTAGCCAAACTTGCTGCTAAAGGATTAGTAGAATGTGCTTGGGATAGCAAAACTAATGAAATGGTTTTTTGGGCTAATCCAGAAATAAATAAGACAGAAAAGAAAAAGAGAAAACCAAATGACAAATCTATCAAACGAAGAAATAAGAAGAAAGATTCGTGATCTAGAAGATAAGATTCATGACTGTAAAGCATATATCTCATCTGATTTTTGTGTGAGTTGTAATGAGATGTATGAAAATATTAAAAAACATGAAGCAGAGATTAAACTTCTAAAGGAATTATACCACAACGACTAAAAAAAATATTCTCAAGAGTTGACAAGCCGCTGGTCGATGATATAATGGTGGTAGGACGGTGATTGATCTTTAACAATTTGCTGCACAAGGTAAGCCGGTTGCATCCGATACTCTTATAAGGTATTCATAGTCTGGTTCGACTCCAGAGTGCAGTATTTTTTAAACTTGCTTTTCATGAATATGGAACTACAATACTATTAGTAGTAGTCCAAAAACAAGGAAAGTTTATGACAAATCGTTCTTTATGCTGTATGCCAATAGTAACTTTACTAGTTGGTTTATTAGTTCTATCGTTTGGATTTAATCTTGTATTTCTTGATAAGATAAATAAGCTATCAAATATTATTAATACAATAACTTCACCAGTTAAAGATAATGAACTAAAAAAATTAATGGAAGAAGTTGAAAGATTATCAAAACAAGAATATACAAATAATCTTAAATATGATGTAAAAACTAAACAACCTATTAAAAATGATTTTTGATTCAATTAAAAATAGAGTTTGGCAATTAAAGTTATCCCTCTTTAGTAGAAAATGCTATTTTACTGGACAAAATTTACAATTCAAACTATGTTACTGTGGACGCAAACAAATAAAAGACAGTATATCTTATAGGTATTTAAATGATGATATTTGGCTATCCTCAAAAGAATACCTGAAACTGTTAAGAACTAATATTTTATAGGTGTATTAAATAAATAGCCTTCCTAAAACTATTGATTTTATAATCAACCCACCTATAAGAAAGAGAAAATTATGAAGTATAGATTATTGTTTATCGGTCTAGTCTCAGTCTTGTTTGCTTCATTAACAATGAATGTTATTCATTCAGAGTCACTAGATGCTGCTAAAGAAACAATACAAATTAATGAGATGGTACACTCAAGGGTTATCAATAGTTTACATGATAGATTAATGGAATTGGAAGATTAAGGGCGAGTAAAGGTTTCGACTACATAAAGAAGATTATATTGGCAAGTAGTGGTTAATCGACCGGCCACTTTAAAAGTCGATTAAACGCTTTAACTGGCGAAACTCAGTTAGCACTTGCTGCCTAACTAAAACGGGCAGTAACAGACTGCGATACCGAATGAGGGTAGGGATCAAAAGTCTGTCGTTAAATCCCTCTGCACTTACAATATCCAACGGGTTGTAGGTTAAGAGCAGTTGGTAAGATGAGATTAGTCTTGTTTATTCTGTACTCTCATTTAACTTATGAATAAAATAAACTTGTAGAAAATGTAATTTGAAATATGATAGGACAGGGGTTCGACTCCCCTCTCGTCCATTATGACTAGAAAAATTTGTTCATATTGTGGTAAAAGGAAAAACAAGGGGAGTTTTCCTAAACATAGTATGTACAAAGACAATCTTGATAGTCGTTGTAAAAAATGTGTTAAAAAACAATGCAAAGTTCGCGGAAAACTTCATAAAAAAGCACCAAATCGTCCAGAAGTTTGTGAGTGCTGTAAAAAAGTACCTTTAAAATGGTGTTTGGATCACGACCATTCAGATAATTCTTTTAGAGGTTGGATTTGTGAGCGTTGTAATACTGGATTAGGAAAATTAGGAGATTCTTTAGACGGTGTAATTAAAGCTGTAAACTATTTAATCATGTCAAAAAATAGAATACAGCAAAATGAATCTACAAAAAAAATGGATCGAACATCTCAACGAAAATAATATGATTTATACAGAGCATCTTATTTTTGCTCTTTTTTATGGATGCTCTTGTATATTGGCTGGAATTCTTTTAATTATACATTCTATATTGCCTTGTTTTTTCCCAAAAGCAGGAAGCAATTTAGTCAGAAGTTTAAATAAACGATTCAAGAATAAAAACTAGACTACCGATACTTGACAACAAGATCGCTTTGTGGTATACTAGAGAAAACACAGGAGAATATTTGGATGACCCACGATTTTAATTATGTTTGGGATATGGTTAGTGATCTTAGGGCGACTAGCAGCACTATTGATAAGCAAGGGATTATTGAGGATTATTGTAATCATAATTCTGAGGCTGCAAGTTTTGCTAAGAAAATTCTTCTCTACACTTATCATCCTCTTTGGCAATATAATGTCACAAGTGATAATCTCAAGAAGAAAAACTCTTTGAGGGGAAAGTCTTATAAGAATTTCTTTGGTCTGCTAGACGACCTAAAGAGTCGCAAAATTACTGGTCACGATGCTATCGGAGCAGTCCATACTTTTATTGATAGTCAGTCAAATAAAAATCATATCGAAGAACTCATTTATTGCATCATTGATAAAGATTTGAAAACTCGTGCTGGAGATAAGATTATCAACAAGGCTATTCCTGACCATATTCCAGAGTTTAGTGTTGCTCTTGCTGATAAATACGAGCCTAAACTTGTAGATTGGAAGGACGGTTGGTATGTATCTCGCAAAATTGACGGGGCCAGATGTATCGCTATTGTTGACGAAAATGGTGATGCTTCTTTCTTTTCACGAACCGGAAAATCTTTTGATACCCTTGATATTGTTGCTGGTGGAATCAAAGCACTGGGAATTACTAATGTTGTATTTGATGGTGAACTTTGTCTTGTGGATGATGAAGGTAATGAAGATTTTCAGGGAGTTATGAAGCAACTGAAGAAGAAGGATCATACTATTCCTAATCCTTCATACAAAATTTTTGATATGGTTAGTCATGATGAATTTTATAGTAAGAAAGGCGAAAAAAATAAGCCATATTCTATTCGTTTGGCTAATCTAAATGAAGTTATGAAAAAGAATGAGTGTCCGTGCCTCACTGTTCTGTATCAAGAACTAATTGAGGATGACGAACATTTTGCTGAATGGTCTGTGACAGCAAAAAATGATGGTTGGGAAGGTCTGATGATTCGTGCTGATGAACCATATAAAGGCAAGCGATCCAAAGACCTTCTAAAGTTTAAAAGTTTCTTTGACGATGAGTATGAAGTGATTGATATTGAAATGGGACCATTTAGGTATGTATCTAATGGTCAAGAGGCTGAAGAAACTATGCTTTCTTGCGTAATGATTAAACACAAAGATCATATTGTTCGTGTTGGCAGTGGCTTTTCTATCGACCAGAGACAGGAGTTCTATTGTAATCCATCTAAAATTCTTGGCAAAATTATTACTGTTCAATATTTTGAAGAAACAAAGAATCAAGATGGTGGGATTAGTTTACGATTTCCAACATTTAAAATTTTACATGGAAACGACAGATTGATTTAGTGTAATAAATATAATGATGAGATTATATTTATGTTACAAATATTTAGATCAAAATATGAATGGATATTTGATTATACTATTTATGGAGAAAGACACTCTGGCACTAATTTCTTAGAAAGTTGTATAAAACAACAATTTGGATTAGATATTACTTATTTCTATGGATTTAAACATTTTTTTGGTTGGACTAAACCAGAAATTTTAACCTATAAAGCAAGACATACTTTATTTTTAGGGATTACTCGTCATCCATACGATTGGATTTTAGCACTACAAAGACATCCTCATCATATACCAAAAGAGAATCTAAAATTTCCAGATTTTTTATTAAATGAATGGTATTCGGTTAGAGGAAAAATAGAACTTTTAGAAGATAGAAATTATACAAATAAACAAAGATACAAAAATATATTCGAATTACGAAAAGAAAAATGTATTTATTTATCAGAAATTTTACCAGTAATAATAAATAATTATGTTTTAATGTCTTATGATGATTTAAAATACAATCATTATCAAACAATGAATATTATTGGAAATAGATTTAATCTAAAAACTATAGGAACTCCTCCTCCATTTTATGGTAAAGATCCAATCGAATTATCTCCTGAAATAAAAGATATAATAGATAATAATATTGATTGGAAAGTTGAAGCAACTTTGGGATATTTTCCAAAATAGACTGTTGACAACAACGTAGACTGCCGATACAATGGTAGAAACAGCAATTGGAACACAGGAGCAAATTGGAAATGATCGTTTTTAATCAGCATAATCAGTCAAATTATTCTACAACAAAAGCAGATGAATTTTTTAAGACTTTTCCGCGAGACAAAGTAGTTTCATACAAAGAATATTGGGAGAGTGTTCGTCCTCAGAATGTTGAGGATATTTTTCGTCGCTATCTTTTTGCCTATTGCAGCGTCCATACTACATGGAAAGGTAATTGTGCAGGATATACTGCTATCAAGAACTTTAATGAGTGGATTGACAATAAGGAAACACTACTGAATAAACTTCATAAGAGTGGCGTTGGACTTCACAATAATAGAACCAATTATATTTGGGATTTTAGCGAGAAGTTTTGGGCTAACCCTAAAAATTTTTATTTTACTAGCAAGAAGGGTCATATTAAGAAACGTGACAGTATCTTGAACAAAATTAGTGGTATTGGTCTGGCTAAGATTAGTTTTGCTCTTGAAATGATTCATCCTAATGAGGCAAGAGTATTGTGTGGAGATGTTCACCAACTCAGACTTTACGATATGGAACATTTGAAGTATAATAAGAGCAAGAGTGGCTCAACCATGTATAAAAAGATGGAACGTCATTGGATGGTAAATTGTGGTAAGCACAAGATCCCATCTTATATTGCCCGTTCAATTTACTGGGATGCTTTGCAAAAGAAAGATGATAGTAGATATTGGAGTTTTGTTCTGGAGGATTGATTATGAGCGAAAATGGAAAAGGATCTAAAAGAAGGCCAAAATCAGTAGACCAAAAAACATGGGATGAAAACTATGAAAGAATATTCAGAAAAAGCAAAAATACTAAGCATGGTAAAATTCGAAAAAAATAAAACTTTGTTCATGCTTTGCGATTGTAAGAATGAGGTTTTAGTTTTAGAGTATGACCATGAATATGATTTTACTGAACTTTCAATATATGAAAGTATATCATCCTATGGTTATAGAATGTCGTTTTGGCAGAAATTACGCTACATTTATCGGATTCTGGTAAATGGTAAACCATATTCTGATCAAATTATTCTCAATAAAGAGCAATTAAAAGACTTGTCCTCATTTATAAATGGGTGTATATAGGATAGTCTCATAATAAATTAGGAGGCTATTTATGATAATGAAAAATTATGTTACTGATGAACTAATTAATAAAGTACATCGTCTTAGTCAGGCTCTTAGTCAGGCTCTTAATCAGGCAGAGTCTATAATTAAAACTCTTGAAGAAGAAAATAACTCTTTAAAAGAAACATTATCATCAATTTATCGTAGAGAAAATTTAGTAAATAATGACTTTTTGATAGAAGTATAAATATATGGATCGTTTAACAAAAAGTAAAACTAATAAAATGATTTTTGGAGTTTGTGGAGGAATAGCAAATTGGACTGGTATTGATTCATCAATTATAAGATTAGGATTTATACTAGGAGCTATTTTTACTGGTAGTATTTTATTTTGGATTTATTTACTTTTAGGAATTTTACTTCCAATACAGGACTAATGATACATTTTATTGCGGACACCCATTTTGGGCATAGAAATATTGTAGGATATTGTAATAGACCATTTCAAACAACTGAAGAAATGGATTCTATTATAATTGATAGTATTAATTCTACAGTTAAACCTAAAGATACTTTATATTTTTTAGGGGATTTTTGTCATAGGGGTGGCGATCCTAAAAAATATCGCAAACAAATACATTGTCAAGATATTCATCTTATTCTTGGAAATCATGATAATGAAGAAAATTTTAGTAAAAAAGATTTTTCTTCGATAGGATTAATAAAAGAAATAATCTATTGTAATAAAAGAATTATACTATGTCATTATCCAATGAGGGCATGGAATAGAAGTTATCGTAATAGTTGGATGTTATATGGTCATGTTCACGGTAGACTTCACAAAGAAGATATATCGTTAGGACGTTACACTCTTGATGTAGGAGTTGATAATAAAAGAGAGGGTCTACAATTCGGTACTCCTTGGAGTTTTAAAGAATTACAGAAACTTTTTTCTCAGAGATCGAAAAAATTCTCAAGAGTCCCTATTGACAGGCCGATACAAGATGTTACAATGAAGAAGTCGATGCGAGAGGATCAGTCGAGCGACTGACTCGCAAAGACAAAAATTGGAAGTGATTTGGAGGTTGATTATGGCTGAAGTTACTATGGTTGAAAAGCAGAGTCGTGTTCGTTGCAGTGATGAACAGTTTCTTGAGGCAGTTTTTTCCAGCAAGACTTATGCTGAAATTGCGTCTAAGACAGGCCAGAAGGTAGCAACTACTGCTGCACGATATTCTCGTGCCAAAGAGGCTCTTGCTAAGAAGGGTATTGAACTTCCTGAGATGGAACGTGCGAAGCCCGTTAAGACGATTGATAATGTTGAGGCTATGGCAGAGGTTGTTCGTCGCCTCAAGGCTCATGCCAACGGTTGATTAAAAACCAAAGGGTGATCGGCTACAACCCTTAAATGGTTGAGGCACAAAAAGTATTCAACCTCAAATCATTACTTGTTGTAGTCGGTCACTTATATGGGGCTTTGGCGAAATAGGCAGACGCAAGGGACTTATACAATTTGAGTGCATAAGGAGAAATCTTTATAGTAGAACCTGTCAAATTCGGTGAAGGCTTAACTGCTAATACCGAGCCAAGCATAGAAATATGAAGGTGTAGAGACTTGACGGCAGGAACCTAAAATGAAAATTATGGTTAAGATAAAGTCCAGACTACAAACCGAAAGGGTAGTGAAAACTATAGTAGTAAGAAAATCCCTCGGAGAAATCCATGTGGGTTCGATTCCCACAAGCCCCACTATTTATTTTTTGCACGATAGTTGTCAGTTAAAGCATGACAGTTAGGACAAAGTAATTCAAGATTGGATAAAGTATTATTTAAATTATTACCATCTTTATGATGTAGTTCAATAGGAATAAGTTGATTAAGCCAAGTTTTTTGTTTACAGTTATTGCATTTGTGTTCAAAAATTTGTTCTTTGATTAGTCTCTTTTTAAGTTTCCAACTTTGTATAGTTTGTTTATTAGAAAGATAATCTTGAATAGATCTTTTTGGACCTAATTTTTGACCTTTATTCCAACCCTGTAAAGTAAAATGAGAAATATCAATATTATACAATTTAATATGTTTCTTTAGACAGGCATAGTTTCCTCCTGCTGGAGCGATATTCATTTTTTGTAGACATTGACGATAACTAAAAGATTCTGAACAAATTTTAGATAAATTTTCTTTGGTATAATGATGTTTGTTATTCATAATCGGTTCCTCTTGACATTCAAAAAGCAAACGCTAAAATAGATATACACCAAAACCTTTTAAGAACAAGGAAATCAAATGAGCAAAAATTCGCTAGAACTATACAAGATTGGCAGCAAAGTTAAGTTAGCAGATGATGTTTATGGAACTATTATTAGTATTCATATTAGTGGTGACAATAACGTGAGTTATGAATGTGGATGGTGGAACGCTCGTTCTTATTCTACAGAAAGTTTTTCCGCAAACGATATTGAAGTTACAGTAGCGGAAAAAACTAAAATCGGATTTGCGTGATTTATGGATAAAGTTTCTAATCCACTAGACTATCTCATAGAGTGCTGCGAAACCGCCATTAATACTGGTAAATGGAATCTTACTAAATTTACAGTTCTTAATGCTAAAGATGAACTTCGTCGTTTGAGAGAATCTAAAAAAGATTTGGCGATTGAAGCATATAATGCTAATCAGTTTGCTGTAGACGAGATGAATCGCAATCTTGATTATCAGAATATTGCTTGGGCCAGCATTAATAATCGTGGAGATTTTTATAATCTGACTTTGCATTATAATAGATTCTCTAATCAGGATGCTTTGATCCCGTTATATTGCAACAAAAAGGAGTTTCAAGAAAAGTATGGTAAGTTATCCAAACAGACTCTTTAAGGGATGGTGTTCTAATGAAGGTAATCCACGATCTCATATTCTTCATTATAATATTTACACTGTACGAAATATTACAGACTATGCTGGTGGAACGATTTTGGAAGAAGTAAATTCACTAGAGGAATATTTTAATACAGACTTGATGGGTATTGATGAGCCATACTATGCTGTTTATGGATCATTCAAATTTGATTTTGTAAGAAGTCCTATCAAGATTTTGGAAACTCCAGATTTAAAAATTGCAATTGATGTTGTTGAGCAATTAACTGGTAATATGGTCAAAGAAGATGAAGTATACCATTGAATTAGATCATTCTGGTGAAGGCGGGTCTGCTGAATTCTATCTTATAAGAGAAAATCAGAACTTAGGATTCAAACAGTTTCGTAATAAAAAATTTGCAAATAAGGCTTATGAAAAACAAAAACTTTTGAGCAAATACCATTTAGCACCAAAAGTAATTGGAAAAGTATGTAAATTACCCATCATAATAGAATCTTATCCAGAATATAAAATGAATACCAACTGGGGATATGTTACAGAAAAGGCGAAAATTCTGGATGAAAAGGTTATGAAAAAGAGACTGAAAGATATCCAGAATCTTGTAGAAACTATTGAGAATAAAACTCGTCTTAGATTTTGGGATTGTCATTATTGGAATGTGGGTTATATTAAGCGAAAAAATAAGGCTAAATTAGTTTGTATTGATACCGGGCCTGAGAGTTTTGATCGTGATGCTAATGCTTGGGGATTCGGTAAACCTGGGCCAAAATGCGACTATTGTAATAAGTATCAGTGTCGTTGTAGTAACGGCTTTTGGTTGGATTAGATGGTGTATTCCTTTAGTATAAAGGAGAGATTATTATGTCAAAAGAATTTAACGATATTATTAGAGAAATAAATAAACAAAATAAAGAACTTCATAGTATAGATAGCCAAATCTCAAAGGAAGTTGTCAAAGAAATTATTGATCTAAAAAAGAGTATACGAAATATAGAAAGTAAAATACGATCTATGGATGATACTCTAGTTAAATTATTTGATATTTTAAATACTATCACAGTATTTATAGAAGAAGCAGATGAAAACCAAGAAGAATTAGACGATGAAGAAGATTGGACTCCTTATGAAGATCGTAATTTTTCATACAAAAACGATAGTGAATATGATGATGACGAAGAAGAAAATGATGATGAATGGAGTAATGGTCAGGATGAAAGTTAATGGCTAGTTTAGCATTGTTGGTTACTTTAATGCTATTGTTCGTAATATTGTTAGGGCCAGCAACATGGCTACTAAGTAAATCAATTTATATTCCAAGATTTATTATATGGATTATGGGACTATTAAGCATAGGAATTGGAATTTATTGGTTTTTCTTACCAGTAAATTTTTTACGATTTTTTGGACTCCTTACAGCATATTTAGGATGGCTGGCGATACAATCTAAAGAGAAGGGGACTTGACAACCGATACTGTCATGGTATGATGGTGGCATCACAGGAACGATTCACAGGATATTTGGAGAAAAACAATGAAGTTGGCAGACCGTGTTATTGAGACTCATAGTGCTGGTGTTCAGAGTGCGTCGGGTTTTACGATTGCCCAAACCAGTAAGATGTTTAAGATTCTGTCGGACTCTCTTTATTCCGACAAGGTAATGGCAGTTATTCGTGAACTGTCTACTAATGCTTATGATAGTCATATTAGTGCTGGCAATAAGAATCCTTTTAAGGTAACGCTGCCTACTGCGGCTAATCCTAATTTTATTGTGCGTGACTATGGTACTGGTCTTAGTCAGGAGGATATGGAGAGTCTGTATACAACTTATGGTGCATCCAACAAGAATGATAGTAATGATTTTGTTGGTTGTCTTGGTCTAGGGTCTAAGAGTCCTTTTGCTTATACCAAGAGTTTTACCACCAGTTCTTATTATGATGGTCAAAAGTACACCTATATCGCTGCTATTGACGATAATGGTGTGCCTACACTTAATCTGTTTAATGTGAGTGATACTGACGAGCCTAATGGTCTTGAAATTAGTTTCGCCGTTAAACAGTATGATTTTACTGAGTTTAGTCAAAAGGCTATTCGTATCTTCCATTACTTTAAGATGAAGCCAATTATTGAGGGTGGAGTTATTACTTCTCTCAAGGATCATGCTTATAGCAATAAGAACATTGTGATTAGCGGTGAGGGCTGGAGAGTCTGCCGACTTGCTAATGATAATACTCATTATCCCAGTACATATCATCATATTGATAGCGGCATTGTTGCTCTTATGGGCAATATTGCGTACCCTGTTGTTGCTTCTCAACTTGTTGGCGAACAAAAAGCCGATCAACCTGAGCATATTGCTAAGTGGAATAGGGCTTTCGGCAAGGCAGATATTGATAGTTGGAAGAGTTTTGTGACAGAAATTCTTAACCAAAATCTTTATCTTGAACTGGACTTTGGTATCGGGGAACTTGAAATGGATGTTTCCCGTGAAGGATTGCAGTATACTAAGGCAGTTATTAAAGCCCTTCGTGATAAGACTCAGGGTATTTATCTGGAGATGAAGGAAGAATTTAGTAAGAAAATTGCTGCTGCAAAGACCAGAATCGAAGCGATCAGTACATATTACCAGTTGAATGATCTTGCTGGTGGATGGGGCGTGGGTGCTTCATGGACTGATAGTAATGGTAAGACTCATAATATCAATAGTGGCGAAGATATTGAATATAAGATTGGTGCTGGAAAAGCTCTGTATGTTTTTAATTACAGAACCTCTGGCTATCGTTCTCGTCGCATGGTTTATATGACCAATCATCTTCACCATAATACTCTTACAGGCAAGGGTGAATACTACTATAGTAGTCAGCGTAAAACTGGGCCTCTTAGTTTCTTCGTATGCGATGTTAAGAGCGAAGAAACCGCCAAGAAGATTGTGACTCGTTATTGTAACGAGAAGGATTGTTTTGCGTATCTAATGATTGACAGCAAGGATATTTCAAAGTCTAATGAGGGTTTTGACAAACTTATTGAAGATGTTGGTAGTCACAACATTCTCAAAGTCAGCGACTATAAAGACTTGATTAAGAGCAATTCTCCCCGAAAGGCTGGACTTAGAGGTTCTAAGGGTAGTGTTAGCGATCAAGATGTATTCTTTATTGTGGGAGAGTCAAAAAAGAGTGGCAAACTTAGTGTCGAATACAATGATGCTCTTAATCTCAAGACTCTGACAACTGATGAACTGGATGACTTTAATGATAGTGATTCTATCATTTATGTTCCTATTTTGCGTTATCAAAGCACACCAGAATTTCCCAAGATCAATAAGATCACATCACTATTTAATAATGATAGAATCAGGGGACTCTTTGGAGATGTAAAGATTTATGCTATCAAGAGCAACTTTGTAGCAAAAATGACAAATGAAGGATACAATCTGATTGACTTCAATACTTGGTTCAAGAAGATTCTATCAACAAAGATTAAGGATTATTTTAATAATACCAATGAGTACAATTCTATTGTTGAATTCTACAAAAAGGAGTTCATCACTAAGGATGACGATAATGGTAATAACTATTATTGGAATCATGGAACATTGGTTAGTCAGTTCTCTTGTCATATGTTGAGTATTTATGGTCTTGATTATAAAAACTATATCAAGAATACCGAACTGTGCAATATTATTGATAGTTTTCTTGTAATGGAATTCTTTGCTGATACGATGCACAGACCAACTTTTGATCTGAAACGATTCTCTCAGACTGAATATTTTGATCATATTAACTCTTTGCTCAAGGATCGAGGTATTGATAATCTTGATAGTAAAGAACTTAAGAAGAAAAATGTACAGTACAACACTCTTATAAATATTCAACGTGAGATGTTTGATCATTCTGATGACGTTGAGACATATACTAAATTGTTTAAGTCTGAGACTAAAGTGACCAAGCATAAGTTGGCTAAGGTGGCAGACTTGAAGAAAATTCTTAAAGTCGAGGTTGACAAGAACCCGATGTTGAAGTATATTATGGGAAGCAACCAGCATAACGGCAATCTTAGAGATTTGGACAGCAAGAATAATCCTATCTCTCAATTTGCTGATTCTTACTACGGTAAGAAAAATACTGCATGGGTTGAGAGTATGGATAGTGACAAGGTTGAGTTGTTTAAGATTCAGTTGAGTAGTCTCATTAAGTAAATTTCACAGGTAACAAAGGAGTTTTAATTATGGCTGTTCCGTTTATGTTCGTTGATGGCAACCTTACGGTTGTTCTGAATAATAAGAGTTATCAGGTTTTGCCGGATCATATTAACTATAAGATGATTCTTGAGGCACTTCCTACTGCAACTGCTGATGAGTTGCTAACAATTGTTGATGTTGAAAAGGCAGTCGCCGCATTTAGTGACGGTCTTGTTGAGATTAAGAATGGACAGGTCACTTATGAGGGTGAGGTTGTTCATGGTAGTATCAGTAAGCGTATTCTGGAGTTTATGAGCAAGGGTCTACCTTTCCAGCCTCTTGTTACATTCCTGAATAATCTTATGGAAAATCCTAGTATGCAGAGTCAGAAGGAACTTTATGATTTCCTTGAGCATGAACATCTGCCTATTACCGAGGATGGTCATTTCCTTGCCTACAAGGCAGTCAGGAATGACTATATGGATAAGTATCGCGGCATTTTCGACAATCATGTTGGAAATGTTTGCGAAATGACACGATCAAAGGTTGATGATGATCGTGGTCGAGGTTGTTCTAATGGGCTTCATGCTGGTGCATTGAATTATGTGGCCGGTTATGGTAGTCTTGAGTCTGGCGATAAGATTGTTATCGTCAAGATTAATCCCCGTGATGTTGTGAGTGTTCCTAGTGATTGTAATTTTGAGAAACTTCGCACTTGCCGATATGAAGTTGTCGGAGAGTATCAAGGCGAACTTCTCAAGCCACTCTATTCTGCTAGTCTAGATGCTGGAGTTGATTATGACTCTAACGAGGATGATGAAGAATATGATAATGATTATGATTGGGGATGGAATGACGACGATGAGGATGATGGTGCGTATGCTGAAGATTATGAAGACGATGAAGATTACGACGATTACAACTGATTCTTAAAAATAAAGTGGAGTTTGGTGACTAAGATCATAGCCTCTGGTTGGGGAACTCAACAAACGCTATGTGAGAGAGGTTCGATTCCTCTCCCGCTATTTTATATCGCTAATGATAGTAGAGGTTGCTATCCCGATATGGTTTGAGGTTGTTTACAATTACAGGTAATGGTGAAATATGTTTAAGATGGAACTTGGTTTTAATCCGTATGACAATAAAACTAATCAGGCTTTTGATGCTAATCACTGCCAGATGAGAGAAAAGTTTATTGGCTCTTTTGGTGGTAAGCAAAATATTTATTGCTATAATGGAGATCCTCGTAAAAAAATCAGCACTATGTCTCATACTCCTGAGTTGACATTAGCGATTCATGCTAATCTAAATAACAGTTCAGATGTTTACTTTTATGTGAACGGTGGACGAAAGCAGTATGCCATTAATCAGGTACGAGCCTGTTTTGTTGATATTGATGCTGGTCGAGATTCTAGCGGAAACTATCTACCCTCAAAAGAGGTTATGAAGTTTAAGCAGTCTGCTCTTGACAAGATCAATAATTTTCCTGTTAAGCCAAGTTGGGTAGTAGATACTCGTAATGGTTATCAGATTTATTGGATTCTAGATAAGGATAGTAGATACATTAATAAAACAAATTGGAATGGTATTCAGAAGAAACTGGTAAATTACTTTGGTGGAGATGCAAGGGCCATCAAGATTAATCAGATTTATCGTGTTCCTTATACTTGGTGGCGTAAGTGCTGGGAGAAGAAGGCTTCTTACTACTCTACTATTCTTCAAGGTTCAACTGGTGAGGCTGTTGATGTTCAAGATTTAGTATCTGCATTAACTGGTCAACCAGCAACAGTATCTATTGTTCCTAATGCTACTAGTGATGCTTGGTTTGAACAGTGGAGTAAAACATACAAGAAGTCTGATATTACCGGAATTCCTGTAACAGTCGATGCTGCTCAAAATATCTTGAATGAACTGAATAATCAGAAGGCTGTTTACACTAATAGTAGTGCTGATTATTGTGGTCAAAAGAATACTAAGGATAGTGTGTGGGGAGACTTTAATAAAGAACTCGACAACACTAAAAAGTATGGGGAGTACAAGTGCAATAAGTCTAGTAATAATAATTACGAAAAGGCTTATGGCGATCCGTCGCCAGTATTGCCCTCTCATGCTGGTGACAGCGGTTTAGATTTGAGTGAGTCCCAGGCCAAACTCTTAAAAACGGTGGTCGAGTACCTCAATCAAGCGTCTACAGCGTTGTATTTCAGTAACAACCGATTCCTTTCTGGTGCTGCCCGTGATCTGGCAAACCAGATTAGTGATCAATTTTGTATTGGTTGATGGATTCTGTGTCAGGGGATTGGGTTATCCATCCCTTTTGACACGGCCATGTTGGAATAAACTATTATAGTTTGAACTCAAAACAGTATACCTTATGCACGAGCCTTACGATGACGATATTCCTGACAATCCTTATAAATTCTATTTTCAGTTTGATACTGAATGGATAACAAAATATATTGATGATATAGTCAAGAAGTTATCAGAGTCAGGCTATGACTATAAAATAACTAATATAGAAGGATTTCCATACAAATCGTTACCTGTGAGTAGTTGGTTCTCCAGTACAGAGGGGGATAAAAACTCCCTGTACTTGGGGAACAACTATTGGAATGAAGGTATTTGGAAAAAGAAACACTTTATACACAATCAATTACAGAACGAATATGTGCTACATTTACAAAGTCATGCTAGGCATGTGGTTAGTCAGCCTAGATACTATAATGGGTTGTATGAAATACTTAATTAGGAAAATTTATGAATAATGAATGGTTTGTAATAAAAGATTTAAATGGATTTATTAATTCATCAAGAATATTAGTATTTAATAATTTTGGAACAAAATCAAATGAATATAATCCATTATCGTTCCAAATTGATGAGATAGATAGAACTGAACTTGATTCTATTCTTTCTTTTGAAGAATCAAAAACAATTATATCCGATCATATAAAAAAGCAAAAAAATAAAAAAACTAAAAATATAAGATATACATTAAATGATAAAATATTTTTAGAAATTATAGAATCCCTTAATGATAGGATGGTAAGTAATATCTTACATAGTCTAGTCAATAAAGGTTTTGTAGAAACTGCATACGACGAAAAATCAAACGATTTTGTATTTTGGGTGTCAGATGAGTATAAGAAAAAAGAAAAACCTGAAACCGATTGATATAGATGCTCATTTTAAATATAGGTGTCCTAATGATGACTGTGGATCATTATATTGGATTTCATTAAAAGAAAGTCAAACTAAAAATTTTAAAATAGTATGCGATTATTGTGGAAGTATTTTTATACCAAAACGAATTAAAGATATACATATTAATTTTTATGAAATAAAATTAGACAATACTAAAAAGATAGAATCTAGTAATCAAATAATAGAAATAAATAAAAAAGAAGATATAAATAATATTCAAGAAGAAAAAGAAATTAATAAACAAGAGATAGAGAATTCTCAAGAAGAGTTAGAAATTAAACAAAAGCCACTAGAGGTCGATCAACAAGAAATTAATGTTGACTTAATAAAGAACTGTGTTAGGATTCTAGTCGGTTACGGATTTACAGACAATGAATCAGAAAAGGTACTAATGAAGTATCATAAAGAAAATCCGAAACTTGGATCAGTTGATTTAATTAAATTTGCTTTACAATCTATTTGGAGATAATTATGGCTAATGGTATAAGACCATCTACTTTTGATGAAATAATTGGGCAGGATAATGTGATAACCCGCCTACGAGTGTCTGTGACGGGTTGTAAAAACTCAGGCACGGTGATGCCTCATGTTTTAATAGACGGCCCTCCTGGCCTTGGTAAGACCACTATAGCGAGTGCTATAGCGAACGAATTGGGCGTAAACCTTTATACTACCAACGCGGCAAATATTCGTAGTATAAAAAATATTATTCCTTATATTATGGGTATTGAACCAAGATCAGTATTATTTATTGATGAAATTCACAGACTTCCAAAGATTGTAGAGGAGTTTCTTTATCCTATTATGGAAGATTTTGTGTTGAATATTACTGTCAAAAACGATGAAGATAAAGATGTGCCAGAGCAAATTGCACTTCCTATGTTTACTTTTGTTGGAGCAACAACTAGTGGTGGAAGTTTAAGTCAGCCATTTTATGACAGATTTCAAATTAAAGAACATCTAAGTTTTTATAGTGATAATGATCTAGCCAAACTAGCAAGGTCGAACGCAGAAAAACTAGGAGTAGTCATAGACGATCAAGGTCTTTTGGAAATAGCAAAAAGAAGCAAGGGTACTCCTAGAATTTTAAATGGTAGACTACAATGGTATAAGAATTTTCTATCTTGTCATCCAGATAATACAAAGTCTATTCATGAAATATTTGCTATACAAGGTATAGATGAGAATGGTTTCGATATATATGATAAAATGTATTTAGACGTTCTGAAAAAATTGAAAGGTAGTCCAGTAGGACTAAAAGGTATCTCATCTTTAACTGGTATTTCTATTGATACAATAGAAAATAGTATAGAGCCATATCTTGTTAGAAAAGGATATGTGTGGAGAACTCAAAAAGGAAGAGTGTTAGGAGATAATAAAATCTAAATTTAAAAGATAATAATCAGAATTAAGCCATACTATTAGTTTAGTGTGGCTTTTTTTGTATAAAAATATAATCAAATTAATAACCACTATCTTTATAAAGGGTGTATTTTAATATATTAAACCCTAACCTCATACAAATATGGTGTAATTATGAGGAATTTATTATATGTATTACTTTTTCTATTCAGTAGCACAGGATTTTCTGGAACGATAGACCCAAATATTCCTGATAATAAATATGTAGAATATGGTCAAAAATACGAATGTGTAGTTGGAATATGTGGTAACTATGAAGATAATAGTCCATATTGTGCATCTGCGGTTATTATAAAACCAAGATGGATATTAACAGCAGCACATGTTGTTAAAGGATCAAAAAAATGTTTCATAAAAATAAATAATGAAAAAAAAGTAATATCAAAAATTATACCACATAAAAATTATGAAGAAAATAATTTTGGATACTATGATATAGCACTAGGCTATGTTGATGAAGATTTAGTTATTAATTCTTATCCACAATTATATGATAATACTGATGAAGAAGGTAGATTATGTTCTATAGTTGGCGTCGGGTTAACAGGAACTTTTGAAACGGGATGTGTCGTATCTGATAATAAAAAAAGAGCAGGATTAAATATTATAGATCAAATAGATAGACATTTATTAGTTTGTACTCCATCAAAAGAACATAAAAAAACAGAACTTGAATTTCTAATAGGTAGTGGCGATAGTGGAGGCGGATTATTTATTGATTCAAAATTAGCTGGTATAAATTCCTGCGTAATGGCAGTAGATGGAAAACCAAACTCAAGTTATTCAGATGAGTCTGGTCATACTAGAATAAGTAAATATAGATCATGGATAATAGAAGAAATAGAGATAAATAAATGAATAATGATATTTTAATAGTATTAATTTTAGTTGTATTAAATATAGTAACTTTTAGTATTGGTTATATTTTAGGTAAAATAACTAATAATATAGGTGTATATAGTGATAGTCAGAAGGCAGTTGGGTTTTTTGAAAAACAAAAAAATTCATCTATTAAAAATAAAACAATATCAATAGATGATTCAAAATTTGTAGCAGAAATAAAGACAGATAATTTAGAAAAAAAATATGATACATTAGGAGATACTAAAGTAAGTAAAGAAAATATATCTTCTTCTATATCAAAACTAAAAAATATGAAAGGGTGATTATGGCAAAAGGTCTTGATGTTGGTACTAGTTTTATTGTATTATCAAAAGATAAAAATGATAGTATTGAATATAAAGAGTTTAGAGATGCTTTTTATATTATAAAACCAAATACGCCCGTCGCTACAAAAATGATAGAAAAAGGATTATCTGGTAAGGTGTTTATTAAAGATGAGGGTTCGTTTATTTTATTGGGTAAAGATGCTATAGAAAAAGCAGTAGAAAGAAATGATACTGCACGTAGGCCAATGCACAAAGGAGTAGTATCAGTAAAAGAAAAAGAAAGTAAAAAAATTCTAGCATTTATTTTAAAAGAAGTAGTTGGACAAGCAGAAGAGGAAGGTGAAAAATTAGTATTCTGTATTCCTGCACAACCAGTGGATCAAGAAGATGAAGATTTTGATGTTGGATATCATGAAGATGTTGTTAAAACAATATTAAAAGAATGTGGATACGACGCTAAAGCTATTAATGAAGCAGAAGCTCTATGTTATGCCGAATTAGAAAACGAAGATTATACTGGATTAAGTATTAGTGCTGGAAGCGGAATGCATAATATATGTGTTATGTTGAATGGAGAACCAACAGTATTATTATCAACAACTAAATCTGGAGATTGGATAGATAGAATGGCTTCTGTTGCAACAGGAGAACCAGATAGTGTTGTGCAAGCAGAGAAAGAGAATGGTGAATTTGTTATAGGAGAACAAAATAATAATCAAATATTAAATGCTGTTTCTTCATATTATGAAAGACTTATTGATTATACCACAAAACAAATCAGTACAGCATTGCAAAATCATCCATCTCTACCTAAATTTAAAGAACCCATAACAATTGTTATTGCTGGTGGAACATCATTAGCCAAAGGTTATGTTGATATGTTTTCTAAAAAATTAATTGAAAATGGATTTCCTTTAAATATTAAAGAGATTAAACACGCAAATGATCCTTTACATTCTGTTAGTAAAGGATGTCTAATAGCAGCAAAAGTGCTATGAAAAAAAGAATAAAAGATAAAAAAATATCACTTCTACCTTTTATAAGAAGTGATCTATATAGTTTATCTACACAAGAGCAACAGTTTTGTGGATGGGAAATTAAAAAATTTAATATAACAAAACAATGGGAATTATCTAGAGGAGAAGACGTAGTAATAGCTGTAATAGATACTGGTTGTGATATTAATCATAGTGATTTAAAAGATAATATATTATTAGGAAAAAATTTTATTAATCCTAAATTAGATCCTATTGATGATAATGGTCATGGAACTCATGTCTCTAGTACAATAGCAGCAATAGATAATGGTATAGGAATGGTTGGCGTATCTCCAAGAAGCAAAATCATTCCTGTTAAAGCGCTTGATGAGAACGGTCATGGAGATTTAAAACGTCTCGTTGACGCAATACTATGGGCCTCAGAAACAAATGCAGACTTCATAACAATGAGTCTTGGCGCAGCACAAATGAGTGGAGAGATACAAAAAGCAATAGATTATGGAACAAAGAAAAATAAAGTATTTTTTTGTGCAGCAGGAAATAATGGTGAAAATAGTAGTATATGTTATCCAGCAGCTTGTTCTAATACCATAGCCATAGGAGCAATAGATAATAATTTTAAAAGAACAAAATTTACCTGTTCTGGTGAAGAATTAGATTTTTTATGCCCAGGTCAAGACATTGTTGGTTGTGTTCCTGGTAATAATTATGCCTTAATGAGTGGAACAAGTATGGCTAATCCATTCGCAGTAGGTTGTGCGGCATTGTATCTGAGTTATATGAGGAAAAATAACAATCAAATTAAATTATCAATGCAGGATTATATAGATTTATTTAGAAAAAAATGCAAAAATTTACAAGAAGAGCAGTACAGAACTAAGAAATATCAAGGATATGGTATATTATATCCAATCCCATAGATTATTACTTCACTCCCTGCATAATAATATAGATTCTCAATGAGTTGTCAAGCAAAAAAATTTTTATCAAAACTCCATAGTCTGAGAAATATGGGGCCACTTGACATTCGGTTTTTTCTGAGTTATGATAGTCACGATACTAGAGGTTAAGGAAAAAGATGAAAAACGAATCAGAGTTTTTTGACAATAAAAAAATAAATAGATTTGAAGACAAAAAGAAGGGCAGAAACTTTATCAGTGAAGAAGCACGAGATCAAAGTAGGCTCAAAAAAGTTTTCAAAAAGAAAAAAGATCAATTAAGGGCGGAAGAAATATGGCAAGATTGGGAAGATAACGATGAAGTATATTGAAGAATTAAAATCAGGAGAATGTTTTGTATCAGAAAATAATTTTTTCTTATTAACATCTGATTACAAAAAAAATGGACAAAGACTTTGTTATAGTTTAAATGATGGTTATCCAAAATGGTTTGATAGTAATTTTACAGTAATCGCTGAACCTATTTATTGGTTAGATAAAGAGAATAATGTTATTGCTGTTAGACCGACTCAAAAAGAAAATGATAACTAAAATAAGAACTTTCCTAAAATCTTTATTTTTTCACATTAGTAGAGGACTACCTAAAAGTACAAAAGAAGAAATATTGTATAGATATAATATATGTATTAATTGTGAAAGTTTTTTAAATAATGAATGTTTAGAGTGCGGATGTAATATTAGTCAAAAAAGTATTTTTTTAAACAAGTTAGCATGGGCTGATCAAAAATGTCCTTTAAATAAATGGAATATAATTATTAGGAATAAATAATGACACTTCAAAAAAAATATATTAAATCATCAAATAATTCTAATATAATCTATGCTAAAGGTAATATTTTTGATATAGCAAATCAAAGAATATTTGCTACAAATAGTGGGTCTAGCGTTATAATACCTCATGTATGTAATAACGTAAATGCTTATGGTGCTGGGTTTGCTTATGATATTGCACAAAATTTTCCAACAGCAAAAGCCAACTTTCATCTTTTGGGAACTAAAGCAAAACTAGGACACGTACAATTTGTAACAGTAAAAGAAGATCCAAGATCAAAAAATAAAATTATTGTTGCAAATATGATAGCTCAAAATGGATTAATAAATAATAAAAATCTTAGACCATTAAACTATGCGGTATTAGTGTCATGTATGGCTTCTGTTAAAACACATGCTAAAAACATATTAAAAGAAGATGCTTCTGATAATATAGAAATACATGCTCCTAAATTTGGTAGCGGATTGGCTGGTGGAGATTGGAGATTTATTAGTGAATTAATAACAGATGTCTGGAACGATCTATCTGTATTTGTCTATACCAAATAGTATCATGCGTCATTTCTGTACCGTTGCCGATTCTGGTTTTAGAAGCAGAGTATTAGCTTTAAATTATTCTTTAAAGAAATATTCTAATAACTATAAGCTGCATTTATTATGTTTAGATAATGAAATATATTCAACTATTTCTGATTCAAATATAAAAACATATCTGTTATCAGATTTATTAAATAATGATACTATTTTATTAGAATCAAAAAATAATCCTCCTTCTAGAGAAGCTTTACATAATGCTCAAGGAAATATTGATAAAGCAAAAAATATTCAATTTATATGGTCATTAGCCCCATATTTCTCTAATTATTGTTTAAATAATAATCCTACTATTGATAGTATCCTATATATAGATAGTGATATTTATTTTTTTAATAATTGGGAAAAAATATATGAGCATACTTCTAATATTAATATTGGTTTAGTAGAACATAGAATAAAACATTGCCATAATAATGGCAAATATAATGTTGGAATAGTTTATTTTAAAAATAATGATATCGGACTAACTTGTTCAACACTATGGAAAGATCTTTTATTATATACTGATCATCAATTTTATAGTTCATATAGTGATTGTGGAGATCAAAAATATTTAGAATTATTTCCAAATTTATTTGATGGAGTAGAATCTTTTGATAAGTTTTTTGGACATTTAGCACCATGGAATTTTAATTATCATACCTATACTGATAATGAAATTATTTGGGAAGATAAAAAACAATATATTATGTATTGTCATTTTTCTAACTTTAATCCAAATTTTAAAGAAGATTCATACAGTCCTGCTCCAAGACATGGTATTATTAATATTTCTAAAAATCCACTATTAAAAAAAATATATGATGAGTATTATACAGTATTAAAGGATTTTGAACAATGACAAAAATTACTTTTGGTATGATTGTTTTTGAAAGTGACTTTGTTTTATATGAGTGTTTAAAACAAGTATATCCTATAGCCCATCAGATAGTCATTGCAGAAGGCCCGGTATCGTATTGGCAATCTCAAGGACGTACAACATCAACCGATCTGACAAACAGTATAATAGATAATTTCCCTGATCCAGACAATAAAATTTCTATTATTCATAGCAAATATAATGAAAAAGACGATCAGTGCAGAGCATATATAGATCAAATTAAACCAGATACTGATTATTTATGGAATCTTGACGCTGATGAAATATACAAAACAGAAGATCTATATAAGATATCAGAGTTTTTATCGGAAGAAAATCCAACAAGTGTTGGAGTAAGAAGCATTTCTTTTTATGGTGGGTTTGATTATTATTTAACAGGATTCGAACTTAAGACCGATAATTTTTTAAGAATATTTAAGTATGAGCCAGGATGTACTTGGCTAACTCATAGACCTCCAACTATTCAATATACAAGCAATATACTAAAAAAGCACATTAATAGTGACCAATTATATGATTATACTGGAGCACAAATGTACCATTACTCATATGTGTTTCCTGATCAAGTATATAATAAGATAAATTATTATAAAACTAGTGTTAGTAAATCAAATTGTATAGATAATTATTTTAATAATATATATCTACCATGGGTAAATGGAAACGATATTATAAAAAATCATATCGAGTATAAATACAAGGGTGTTCATGAATTTATACCAGAAGTAAGAGGTAGTTGTTATACCGCACCATTTATGAACAAACATCCTGAATCAATACAAAATAATTTAAATCAATTAAAAGAAAAATTTAATATACAATTAGAAAAATATAATGCTAAATAATTTAGATGCTAATAATTTTATTAAAAAATCTTTAAATAAAAATAATTCATATTTAATTGGTAGATCAGGAATAGTTGAACTAAGATCATGTTTTTCTATTTATTATTATCAAAAACTATCAAATCAATTATTATATTTATTACAGCATAATGCTGGGGTATATGGAGATTGTATTGAAGCATTTTTTTATGAATATACTAATAGTATAACAAATGCTGATATGAATGTTTTTTGGACACAATCAGATTTAAAAGAAGTTCAAGATATTTTATATTCAAAATTTTCTCCTTCCTCAATAAAATTTGAAAATAGAGCAGTAGAGCCATATTATTTTGACAATCCTTGGTCAAGTTGTTTGAAAGATAAAAAAGTATTAGTCATACATCCTTTTAGCGAATCTATAAAATATCAATACAAAAATAGAAATAATTTATGGACTCAGTATGATATATTACCAGAATTTAATCTTATAACATATAGATCTATACAATCTATAAATAATATTGGCCCTCATAATTCTTGGATAGAATCTTTAAATATTATGGAAGAAGAAATATCTAATCTTAATTTTGATATTGCTTTAATAGGATGTGGAGCATATGGTTTACCTTTAGGTTCATTTATAAAAACAAAAATGAATAAAATTGCTATACATATGGGTGGGGCTTTACAAATATTATTCGGTATCAAAGGATATAGATGGGATAATCATGAAGAAATCAGTAAGATGTATAATTCTTTTTGGATTAGACCAAAAGATAATGAAAAACCAAGTATGTATCAAAATATAGAAGGAGGATGTTACTGGTAATGGAACCGTGGCAATTTAAACAGATAGATACACTAAAACAAATTTTAAATTCCAGTATGGTATATGCTGATATTGGCGCATGTAGAGGCGAACTACTAGGTTTCCTATCATCTTATTGCTCTAATGGATATGCTTTTGAACCAGAGCCCAATAATTTTAAATTTTTACAACAATATTTTAATAATCCAAATATTATATTAATAAATAAAGTAGTCTCAGATATCTCAGGCCCTTTGAAATTTTTTACACATCAAACTCATATGGGCAATATATTGGGTCATAATATGGACTATATACCATTTAATGATTATACATATATTGAATCTATTAAACTTGATGATTTTTTTGAAAATATAAATGTAGATTTTATTAAGTTAGATGTTGAAGGAGCAGAGTGGAAGGTATTTGATGGTTCTAAAAAAATATTAGAAAATCGTAATATAGTATGGCAAGTAGAGTTTCATTTGGATGAAGATTGGCATCGTCGTACTATATTATATGATTATGGATATAATATTTATGATCTAAGTTTAAATAAATTATCAAAAGATGATCCAAGACCATATCAAGGAATATTATCTAAAAATGATCTTTAATACAAAGTGGGATACTAGAGATATCAAAAATTATATTGATGAGTTTCATAAATTATATCTATCAAAACCAATTATAGATAATACTGGTGGTATGAAATCTGCTCATCTTTTTAATGCTTGGTATATAATTAAAAAAATGCAACCTAAACATATTATAGAAAGCGGTGTTTGGAAAGGTCTTGGTACATGGTTTTTTAAAGAAGCATCACCAGAATCACAAATTATTTCTATAGATCCATATCCAAATTTTAGAGAAATAACATTAGATTCTGTAAAATATATTACAAATGATTTTTTATCTATTGATTGGAAAAATATTATTGATACTAAAAATACATTAGTTTTTTTTGATGATCATCAAGATGCTCTTGAAAGATTAAAATATTGTAAAGAACATAATTTTAAATATATTATGTATGAAGACAATTATCCATATGATCGTGGAGATGTTTATAGTATTAAAAAAGTAATATCTCAAAAACCTTTTGTCATAGATCATGCTGGTACTCAAAGATGGTTTGATAATAAGCCAGAAGATTATCAGTATCTAATAAATAATATTAAATATTATCAAGAATTACCTCCTATCTTTAAAGATAAAATTACTAGATGGAATAGTCTATGGGATTCTGATGGATATGAAACTCCAGAACCATTATTTGATATTATAGATAAAGATAAATATTCTATATTTTTTATAGAAAGATTTGATTATACCTGGATATGTTATTTAGAAATTTAATATGAATATAGATTCATGGAAAAATAAAGATATTTTTAATAAACAACTTATATTAAATATTAAAGAACTAGATAATTATCCAGATCACTGGAAAGATTTTATTCAATTAATATCTCCAATTAAAAATAATATAACATCAATATTAGATATAGGTTGTGGATGTGGAACATTTTATGAATTATGTAAAAGACATTTTTCTAATTTTAAATATACTGGAGTAGACTATTCTGATGAGGCTATACAATTAGCAAAAAAATATTGGAAATATAATAATTTTTTTCAATATGATTTTTGGTCATTAACACCAGAATATATTTCTCTGTTTGATCTAATACATTGCGGCGCTCTTTTTGATGTTTTACCAAATGGAGATATTGCCTTAGAAAAATTGTTATCTTTTAAACCAAATAAGATCCTAATAGGAAGAATAAATATAACTAATAAAGATAGTTTTTTTACAGAATATTTAGCTTATGATTCTATTCAAACATATCAATATTATCATAATATCAATAAATTAAATGATTTATTTATAAAATATAATTATAATATAACAATAATTAATACTAGCATTTTATTAGAAACTAAATAATAAGTATATGTTTACAAGTAAAAATGAACAAAACTTTTTTTTATCTCATATTAAATCAAATCATTATGTATTAGAGTATGGATCAGGTATTTCAACAACAGAAATAGCTAAATTATGCTATAAACTAATTAGTGTAGAACATCAAAATGAATGGTATATAAAACTTAAAGATCAATTACCAAATAATTGTACATTATTATTTCATCCTCCAGATAAAGAATATATCGAAGGATATGATTGTGGTACTATGGAACAGTTTTTCAGTTATGTCAATTCTCCTATTCCATACAAGCCATTTGATGTTATATTAATAGATGGAAGAGCAAGAGTATCGTGTGCTTCTATCTCAAAAAATATTGTTAAAGATAATGAAAGTATAATTTTTATACATGATTGGGATAGACTAGAATACCAAGAAGCCCTATTATATCTTGATCTAATAGATGTTTGTGAAACTATGGCAAAATTTAAAATAAAATGATTAATTTATTTCACATTAATAACTATAAAATAGATACTTATGACTATAGTAATATTCTACATGATAAAATTGTAACAAATTTTGAAAATACTATAGCCTCTTACGTGGGCGCTAAATATGCTGTTGGTCTAAATAGCGCAACAAGTGCAATCTTTTTATCTCTTTTAAATAAAAATATTACTATTAATATACCTAGTATCATACCTCCAGTAGTACCAAATGCTATTCGAACATCTGGTAATGAATATAATTTTATAGATAATATAACTTGGGTAGGAGACTCATACGTTCTGCATAATTTTGCAGACTATAAGATAGTGGATTCTGCCCAAAAAATAGAACCAGAACAATTCATAAAAGAATGTAACGATAATGATTTAATGATATTTAGTTTTTATCCAACAAAACCAATTGGTAGTTGCGATGGGGGAATGATCGTATCTAATGACTTTGATAAAATAAATTATATTAGAGAGATGTCGTTAAATGGTATGACTTTTGCATCTAATAATTGGGAAAGAAAAAATAAATATATTGGCTATAAAATGTATATGAATAGTATTCAAGCTGATATAGGTTTTAAAAACTATAAAGAATACTTCATTAAAAGAAATACATTAAAATTTATACAAGAATACTATAATAATAAATTAAATCTTAATAATACATCATATCATTTATATAGAATATCTGTAGATAATAATATAAAATTTATTGATTATATGAAATCAAATGGTATAATTTGTGGTATACACTATAAATGTCTACATAAAGATCCTGTTTACTCAGAGAATAATGAGAATCTTCCACTTTCTGAAGAAGAATCTGAAACAACAGTCTCTATACCATTTCACCATAATCTAACAATAGAAAATATTAAATATATAGTATCTAAAATTAAGGATTATAAAAATGTCTAATAATATAATAAAATCAGATCGTGGAGATTTATATGAAATTAACTTTGAAAATGCCCCATTTCATGTTAATAGAATTTTTATTGTAGACAATGTTGCTATCGGAGAAAAACGTGGCGAACATGCTCATTATAGTGAAAAACAATTAGTAATATGTATCAAGGGAGAAATAGAAGCTAACTGGATAACTCCAGACAGTAGTGGATCTGTTGTACTTTCCCAAGGAGATGAATTATATTCTCACCCATTAACTTGGTTAACACTTACTTTTATGAAAGAGAATTCATCTTTTGCATGCCTATGTTCTGATCATTTTAATGAAAATGATTATATAAGAGACTTTTCTAAATTTCAAGAAATAATCAATCAATGAAAAACTATAGATGTTCTAGCTTTTGTTCCTTCTATAAGGGAGGAAAATTTATACAAAAATATATAGAGAATATGCTGGAACAAAGTATTTTTAATGATGTAGAATTTATTTTTTTAGATTGTGCATCACCAGATAATGAAGCTACTTATATTAAACCATTATTATCTAAATATGATAATATTAAGTATTATCGATTAGAAAAAGATCCAGGATTATATTCTTGTTGGAATATTGCAATTAATAAATGTTCTTCTAGTATAATAACAAATTGGAATATAGATGATAGAAAAAATAAATATGGATTAGAAATTCTTGTTAATGAACTAGAAGCAGATGAATCATTAGATATGATATATGGACTAACTTTTATTAGTAATATACCTAATGAAACTTATGACGAAAATCAAAAACTAGAATTATTTAAAAGTCATGAACACTCATTTTCTGAATTAATAAAACATAATTCTCCTCATTGTATGCCAATGTGGCGAAAAAATATTCATCAAAAATGTGGATATTTTAATGAAAATTATAATAGCATTTCCGATGCTGAAATGTGGCTTAAACTTACGTTAGTAGATGGTAAGATTAAAAAAATAAATAAACCAGTAGGATTATATTTTTGGAACCCACAAGGTAGATCAACAGATAAAGAGTTATCTGATCAAAATTATAATGATCTTAAAAAAGCTAAAATAGAAATTTTAGCTAATATGAATGATATTGAAAAATTATTACCACCAATAAAAGAGTATAAAAATACTTATGATGAGTATAAAGATATTGGTTTTGTAGAAATGAAAAATACTAAAAATATTTTTATATCAATAGTAAATAATATATCACAAATTCCAATAAATATTAAAAAAATAAATACTCTACTATCTAATTATAAAGATTCAAAACTGGTTATATATAACTGTGGGTCAACAGATAATTCAGAAACTATATTAAATAATTTAGCTAAAACAAATAAAGATATAATTGTACTATCTGATAATTCTAAAACTAATCTATTATTATTTGGATATAATTATTATTATAATCTATTAATTAATTTAGTTAAAGAAAAATTTTCTAATTATGATTTTTTAACTTTTATAGATATTAATTTTATTGATATAAGTATTAATGGAATAGCTAATTCTTTTGGATATTTATCTAAAAATGAATCAACTTTAATGATTTCAGGATTTAATATACAAAAAGAAATATATGAAGCTGTTAATCAAATTTTCTTAATAAATAAAAATGCATTATCATATAGATTAAATTATTGGTCATCTCCATCAGAACTAAAACATGATTATACTTATGATATAAGTTTTTCTTACCAGATGTTTACTCCTGTTGTTGGATCTCCACCAATACCAGTTTATAGTAATTTTGGAGGATGCGCAATATATAGAAATAAATTTTTAGATAATATACGAGGAGATAATAATATAAATGATAATTATTTTGTTTCTTTAAATAAAAAATTATTATCTGAATATAAAAACCATAATATACTAATAAACCCTTCACAACTAATGCTTTCATACCATGAATAATAAATATCTTTGTTCGTCTTTTTGTTCTTTTTATAACGGTGAAATATTTATTAAAGAATATTTAAATGATATGATCAAACAAACACTTTTTGATCAAATTGAATTTATCTTTTTAGATTGCGCATCATCTGAAAATATAAAAAAATATATTGAACCATTTATGAATAAATACGATAATATAAAATACCATCATCTGGAAAAAGATCCTGGATTGTATGCAGCATGGAATATAGCTATTAAATTTTGTTCTTCAGATATTATTGGTAACTGGAATATAGACGATAGAAAAAATACACATAGTTTTGAAATACTATTAAAAGAATTTAATCAAGATCCAGAACTTGATCTTAGTTATGGTATTACATATGTATCATTAAAAGCTAATGAAAAATATGAAGAAAATAATTATAATCTTGTTTATCCATGTTTACAGCATTCATTAGAAAATCTATTAAATAATAACTCTCCACATTGTATGCCTTTATGGAAAAAGAGTTTGCACGATAGATATGGTTTCTTTAATGAATCTTACAAATCAGCGGCTGACGGAGAAATGTGGTTGCGTTGTGCTTTCCAGGGCGCTAAAATGAAAATGGTCAATCATCCAATTGGACTATATTACCACAATCCAAATGGTCGATCAACAAATCCTGAAACTTTACAAGAAATGTTGCAAGAAGTTAGGATTAGTAGACAGCCATATATTCAGATACTACAAAAATTAAAGGAAAATAAATGATTATTGCTCTTTCATTTGCTATTATATTTGGAATTATACAAGGTATAAATTCATCATATAACTACAATAGAGCAAGACCACAACCAGTACCTCATACTGATAATTTACTAGAATATATATTTAATACTAAATATTAATAAATAAGAAATGAATAGATTAAAAAATCAAAGAGTATATCTTGCTGGTGCGATGGACAGGGTTGCGGATAGAGGAAATGGATGGAGAGACAGTATAACTCCATTTTTAGAAGATCTTGGTACAATAGTATTCAATCCTATTAAAAAACCTTCTGCCATAGGGATAGAGGATACTGAGACACACAATCTAAAAAAAGAACTCAAAAAAGAAGAAAAGTATAACGAATTATCTCAATTAATGAAAGTTATACGCTCTGTTGATTTAAGACTAGTTGATATTAGTGATTTCTTAATTGTTAATCTTGATTTAGATATTCATCCTTGTGGAACATATGAAGAAATTTTTTGGGCAAATCGTCAAAAAAAACCTATTATAATACATATGGTTCAAGGTAAAGAAAATGCTCCTGATTGGCTATTTGGAACTATTCCTCATGAAATGATTTTCTCATCATGGGATGATATAAAGTCTTATCTTGATAAAATTAATTCAATAACAGAAATAGATACCTATAATAGATGGTATTTTTTTAATATATAGTATGGCAAAATATTATGTAAAATCGGGACAGATCAGATTTATAATAGACTGTACTGATCATATTTGTGCTATTATAGCAGCATTGACTCATTATAAAGGTAAAGGTATAATAACGGGGCCAAAAATTTGTGTTAGCGAACAAGGATTTGAAGATTTTAGAAAATGGAAATGCTACGATACTGATAAATATCTGAAAGAAATATAAAATGCAAAAAATAATTAATGAACTAAAATTAGATTTTGATGATGTTCTTATTCGTCCTAAAAGATCAACATTAAATAGTAGATCAGATGTATGTATTCAAAGAGAATTTAAATTTAAATATTCTCCAAGAAAATTATTAACTGTTCCTATCATGGTGGCTAATATGGATACTGTTGGTACATTTAATATGGCTAAAACATTATCAGAATATCAAGCAATAACTTGCTTGCATAAACACTATAAAATAAATGAATATGTTGCTTTTTATACTGACCCAAGCATCCCTAATAAAGATTTAGTCTTTTATTCAGTAGGCACTGGACAAAAAGATATAGAAAAATTAATTGATGTATTTAATCAAATTAAAAAATATAATTTTCAAACACCTAATATTTGTTTAGATGTTGCAAATGGTTATACAGAACAATTTGTAAAAACATCGTCTCATATTAGAAAACTATTTCCAGACTCTGTTTTAATGGCCGGAAATGTTGTTACTCCAGAAATGACAGAAGAACTTATTATTCATGGTCAGGTTGATATAGTTAAGGTCGGTATAGGTTCTGGTAGTGTATGTACCACTCGTTTAAAAACAGGCGTTGGATACCCCCAATTGAGTGCTGTAATGGAATGTTCTGACGCTGCTCATGGTCTTGGTGGACATATTTGTTCTGACGGAGGTTGTAAAGTAATCGGAGATATTTGTAAAGCATTTGGAGGAAATACTGACTTTGTAATGCTTGGAAGTATTTTTGCTGGAACAGATGAGTGCGAAGGAGAATGGGCCTATGAATACTATGTAGACCCAGGATCGTCTGCTCCAGGATTTTGGCAACCTATTGATCCAGGAAATGAAGGATCTATAAAAAAGAAAATATCTCTTAAGTATTATGGAATGAGTAGTGAAAAAGCAATGAATAAACACCATAATGGGGTTGCTAAATATCGTACAGCAGAAGGTAAGTGTGTCACAATTCCATATAAGGGCAAGGCTAAAGAAATTTTACAAGATATTTATGGTGGGATAAGAAGCGCATGCACTTATATTGGTGCAAATAAAATAAAAGATTTTGGCAAAAAAACAACATTTATACAAGTTAACAATACTCACAATAAGGTATATGAAAAATGAATAATTTAAATATGATGTGTCCAATAGGTGGAACTGGTTATGGTATTACTTCTTTAAATATTTTTAAAGAACTATATAAACTTAATAATAAAATTTCATTATTTCCAGTAGGGAATAATCTAAGCTATAACTCTGAAAATGAAAAACCTATATTACAAGAATGTATGGTTAATAGTAGATTTTTTGATAACAATGCTCCTATTCTTAAAATATGGCATCAAAATGATCTTGCTATTAGACCAGGAAAAGGTAGATACTATGTTTTTCCATTTTTTGAGCTTGATACATTATCAGATTTAGAAAAACATCATCTTAAATGCGCAGATGAACTATTTGTTGCATCAGAATGGGGAAAAGAAGTTTTAATTAATAATGGTATAGATAAAAAGATAACAGTGTCTCCATTAGGGGTCGATCTTGAAATTTTTAAGAAACCATTAAAAATAAAGATAGATAATCCCAATTATGTCTTTATGCATATTGGTAAGTGGGAAAAAAGAAAATCCCACGACTTTTTAATTGAAGCTTTTGATAAAGCCTTTAATATTGATGATAATGTAGAATTATGGTTAATGCCATTTAATCCATTCTTAACTAAAGAACAAGAAGAAGAATGGGTAAAATTAGTGCAGAAAGCTAAATTATCTTCTAAAATTAAAATATTCAATAGAGTAGAAACACAACATCATTTAGCAGAATTTATTGACCATTGTGATTGTGGTATCTTTTTATCTCGCGCAGAAGGATGGAATAATGAAATTATTGAAACTATGGCGCTTGATAAGCCAATAATAGCAACAAATTATTCAGCCCATACTGAATACTGCACACAAGATAATAGTTATTTAGTAGATATAGATACTTTAGAAAAAGCATTTGATAATAAATGGTTCAATGGTGAGGGTAATTGGGCCAAATTAGGGGATCGTCAATTAGAGCAAAGTATTAATCATATGAGATTTGTGTATAACAATAATATTAAAAGTAACCCTAATGGTTTGGAAACAGCTAAATTATATAGTTGGAAAAATACTTCACAAATTATTTCTTCACAAATTTTTAATAAAGAAACAAACAATGCCTATTCCAGAAAAAAGAGAAAAAGAAGATAAGCAAGAATTCGTTGCTCGTTGTATGGGTAGTGAAATAATGAAAAAAGACTATCCAGATAATAAACAAAGAATAGCCGTGTGCCTAAGTCAAAGTACAAAAACAAAAAGTAATTTTTTTGATCAAGTACTTGATATTTTAGGTTTTTCTTTATCGTATAATGACTGTGAATCTTGTGGAGATTCTGAAGAAATTACTTCTTCAAATATAATAATACCAAAAAATACTGATTATTTAGACTATCATGATACTGATACAGAAGAAATAGATGCTGAATTAATTATAGCAAAATATGAATACGAAGATCCTGTAACACATGAAGTTTTTTACTTTAATAAAATTGGTAATTATAAAAAAAATAATAGATATTTAGTATTTCAAGGTAAAGCATCAGAATATCAAAATCGTAAAGTAACCTTGAACAAACCTTTTAGAACACCAAAAGGGCCAAAAAAGTTTAGTGTATATGTTAAGAATGAGAAAGGTAATATTGTTAAGGTGAACTTTGGTGATCCTAACATGAAAATTAAAAAATATATACCAGAACGCCGTAAAAGTTTTAGAGCAAGACATAATTGCGATAATCCTGGCCCAAAATGGAAAGCAAGGTACTGGAGCTGCAAAGCTTGGTAAATTAATATGAATTATCATCAAATACTAAATAGCCTTAAAGACTCCATTAAAGCAAGTGATCTTGTAATGGATACAGATGGACCAGATTACATAAATAGTCCTTCTGATAACTATGAAAGAATAACTAGATCTGTTTTTAAAACTGGTGATAAAGTACAAAATATTAATAAATCATGTAAGCACTATGGTAGTGAAGGAATTGTGGAAGGTTTAGAAGAATTACCTGAATATATGGGAAATGTTGTTTTGTATAGAACAACAAATTCTGGACCAAATTGGAAAAAAGGAGAGGTTCTAAAAAAGACCGAAGTTCAACTTAAAAATCTTAGTTGCGTACAAAAATAAGAAAGGCTCATAAATATGTCAGAAATTAATAAGTTATTAGAGAATCTTGATTCTTCAAAAAGTCAAGAAATAACAAATTATTCATCACAAAATGTTATTGAATTACTTAAAAAATCTTTAAATATTCACTGGCAACAAACAACGTCGCTATCTGCACAAGCAATTCATCTAGAGCGTTGGGGCTATAAAAAATTATCTGATATTATTAGAAAAGACGCAGAGGAAGAACATCAACATGCTATTATCAATATAAAAAGATTAGAATTTTTTGATGTAGATTATCAGCCACTAGTTATAGAGCCACCATCTTGGAAAAGACATGATATGGTTGCTTTAATACAATATAATCTTAATTCTGTAAGAGAAGCATCTGCTACTGAAAGAGCCACAATAGTTGCGGCAAGAGCAGTTGGAGACGAAATAACAGCAAATATGATGATACCACTACTACAAGGTAGTGAAGATGGTATTGAGCTTTATGAAAGTTTCCTAAAACTAATTGATCAAATGGGTATTGATGACTTCTTAACTTTACAGGTTTAATATGGATAAACTAAATAGTATTTTAAATTCTATACAAGCTGCTATAGAATGTCCACTAACTTAATATATAAGGTATAACTACAATGGATAGATATCATTTTATTTTAAACGACATCTCAGAATCTGCTCAAAAAACATATAGAGATAAAAAAAGAAGCGAGCTTAAAGATAGTGACTTTTTATTTCCAGAAACAAGATCATTTCCTATAGTTAGTCCATCTGATGTTCCAGACGCTATAAGTAATTTTGGCAGAATGAAGAGCGGTATGAGTTATGATAGTTTTCTTAAAAAACTATATAGTATGTGTAAAAGAAAAGGAAAAGAGTTCATAGACGCTTTACCAGAAGCATCTAAAGAAAAATTAGGTATTAATAAGAGTAAAAATTGCCAAATGGATAGTGGTCCAGATTTAATCTTATCTGGGGATCCAGAAAAAATTAAATATAATGATATGGAAGAAGAAGAAGAAGAAGAAGAAGATCCATTAGATATGGAAATAGAGAAATTAGAAAAAGAAATTGAACTAGAAATTTTAAAACAAAAATTAATAGAAATTAAAAAGACTAAAGGACAAGATTTTACACAAGTTGAGAATCTTGAAAAAGAAAATATAGAATCTGAAATGATGGAATACAAGAATGATTTTTATCAAATGAGTGTAGGATCGTTAAAAGCAATTATGACTCATAGTCAAGCGATATTAAATTCACTTGATGATGAAAAAATAAAAGAAAACTTGACCGAAAGCTGGCTACAAGGTAGAATTGCCATAACTGAAGACTACATGCGTACAATTCATGATTTTGTCATGTTTGTGTCTGATGATGACGATAATTCAAATGCTGGGTCAAAACCCGGATTATGGGATAATATTCGAAAGAAAAAAGAAAGAATGGGTAAAAAATATAAACCAGCTAAACCTGGAGATAAAGATAGACCAGATCCCGAAGCATTTAAAAAGGCTCAAAAATAAGCTTTAATACAAAGCTATAATTATAGTTGGAAATAGGACTTAGGACTTTTACAAAGGAAAAATATGTTTTTACAATTAAGTGGTATTGGTAATCAGAAAATTACATACAAGGATCATTCTGATATTAAGTTTGAAAATCTCAATACGTATCTATTATTAGCTAAAAAAGCAATATCTAAATTTGCTAATAGTATATATAGTGGACTATCTACTAAAATGCTGAAAGATGAAGAAGCAATATCAAGTATAGCAAACGCTATAATGATGGCTGACTGGAGATGGGACGATAATTACACTAACAGTAAGAATACAAAAAAAACCAAATATTCATATCGTAATCAATGTGCTATTTGGGCTATACAAACTTATGTTACAAAAAACTATAAACATCAAAATAAAACAAAAAGAAAAGTATATTCTTTAGATTTTGATATCAATAACGACGACTCTGCTTCAATTTATGAAATGGTAGAAAATTTTAGTTGCGATCCACCAGATTTGCAACTTATAGAAAAAGAAGAAAAAGAGAATTTATCAAATAATATTATGAATCTTTTATCTTCGGATCTATTAACAGAACGTCAAAAGGAATATATCAAATTATATTATTTTGAAGATAAAACATTTGAACAAATAGGTAACCAATATGGTATTACTAGAGAAGCTGTTCGTCAAGGTTTAAACAAAGCAATAGAAACAATCAGACATCTATCAACATAATTATGAATAATACAAATCTACTCTATAAAATAGTTGCAAATTTAATCGTACTAAGTGTCAATATAAACTTAAATAAAAGATATATACTATCTCTTTCTAAAGATGATATTATATTGCCAACAATAAATTTTGATAAAAATAAAATATCAAATACTAATCAAATGGTAATAGATTATTTAAAAGAATTAAATGTTAGCAATAATGATCTATTTCTTATTCCTCAGATAATATGTCTTGATTCTATATACATAAAATCTGATAATAATACCATAAATCCTGTTTTTGGTTTGCTTGTAGACTATAATAGTAATATAAAAGATTGTTATTGGTATGAGTTTGAATACGGTATACCAAATCAATATTCCGATATTATTATTGAGGTAGCGCAAAAATTACAATGATATTTATCAAAAAAACTTTTACTAAAATAGTAGAGTACTTCAAGTACCACTATGGTCCTTTACCAGATAAAAATAAAAAAGATGATGAGATAAAAGAAAATAGTATATCTTTTAGAATAGATGAATGGAATAGATTCTATATAAAAATAAAATTAGATCTAGATAATAATGCTTCTTGTGAAGAATTTGGTAAAATGTTATTTTTTCTTCAAGATGGTAGATACGAACAAAATATAGTTGATGCTTTTGTTGATATGGCAACTAAAAGATTGATAAAGACAGATAATGTTCAGAAAGTTATGTCCGGATGGACAGCATTATTAGCACAAAATCTGAATCATCAAACATCTCCATGCATTAAGCCCACAGAAGTATTTAAATAATATGTTTTCTAACAATTATAAAATCATATGGGAAAAATGGCATGATCCATTTGGTCAAGATATTGATGAAATAAAAGAAACTGATTATGATAATGAAATTGATGATATCCCATTCATTGAAGAAAAAGATCTTGAAGAAAACGAGAGCCAAAGTTCTCCTTTAATAAAAAAGAAACCAATAAGAGTTATTGCATCACCAATGGGTTTGATTCCATATAATGAGCATACTGCTAGTGGTAAAATTTTTAATTTTTGGTTAGGACATTCAAACTTTGATATAACACAAGATATATGTAAAATTATTGAAACAACAGATGGAGTAGAAGTTCTAGATATTTTTACAAGATATAGATTTAGAATAGGCATTGGTAAATGTTTTGGAGCAAGCGAAACTATGATTAGAATACAAGACAATATATATAGGTATTTAGATGAGCAAGACAAATGTCAATCCGGTACTGATTAATCTAAATGATATACATACATTTAATATAGATACTGAAAATAGAGAAATATATTTACATTCTCATATTAGTGATTCTGAAGAGCCCGGCGTAGATTATAGATCAGCAATAACTTTTGAAAAAAATTTAAGATATCTAAATTTATTATCTTTAGATCCTATCTTAGTACATATGCATCTTCCTGGTGGAGATTGGCAAGATTGTTTAGGAATATACGATAATATTAAAATTAGCAAAAGTAAAGTTTGTATTGTTGCGTATGCTAAAGTTGAATCTAGCAGTAGCGTTCTATTACAAGCGGCCGATCTCAGAATATTAAGTGCAAATACTAATTTTTTGGTTCATTATGGATCTCTAAGTATAGATAATGAACATAAAGCAGCTCTTAGTATGGTGCAATGGAGCGAAAAAGAAAGCGAGAAGATGATTGATATATTCACAGAAAGGTGTATGAATAGTAGGATTTGTAAAGAAAAAAATTGGAAAAGAATGATGGTACGAAAACATATTGTAACACAATTAGCAACAAAAAGAGATTGGATATTAACAGCAGAAGAAGCTGTTGATTATGGTTTTGCCGATGGTATTCTTGGTACTAAAAAATTTCCAAATATAGAATATATTAAAAACTATATAAAAAAATTATAATGTATATAGATTACAAAATAACTGATCCAGACACAAATGAAGCAGAAACAAAAGAACTTGTAAAAGAATTGTGTTCTTTTAAGTTAGTTAATAGTATAACTGCTCCTCATTATTTATTAAAAAGTATCAAAAATACCATAGACACCAAAGACATAAGTCTTTCTTGTGTTATAGATTATCCACTAGGTTTTTCAGATCTAAGAACCAGACTAACTGCAATAGAGTCTGCGATTAAAATTGGTATTGATATGGTGGATATTGTTATGCCACAAAATTTAGCCGCAAATAGAAAATATGATAAAATTAGAGAAGATATAAAAAACTGTTTAGATATTTGTTCAAATAATAATATAGAACCTAGATATATATTAGAATATAGAGTATTTGATCATCATTGTTTAAAAAAAATATGTGAAATATTAGATTCTTTTGGAATAAAAAAAGTGTTTCCTTCAACAGGATATTTTTTAGATAATTTAGCCGATAATTTAATAGCATCATCTTTTTTATATCAAAACTCTAAAGATCTAGAAATAATTTGTAGTGCTAATATATGGAATAATAAACATTTTGAATTAATAAATAAGGCTAATATTTATGGTATTCGTATATCTTATATAGAAATATTAAGAAATTTTTTGAGTTATAATTTAAAATAATTTGGTGTACTCTTAGATAGAGCATAAACCTTTTTTATAGCTATGGAGATTTAATATGGCCACAGTTCAAATAGATGGTTCAACAGCAGTAACCAGTAGTTCAACCAGAAATAATGGCGGTGCTGCTATTCAAACAGGATCAGCCGCTTCTGGTAAATTAGACAAAGTAAATGTTGGCTCCTATTATACTCGTTTAGGAGTTTTTGCATCAACACCAATTGATGGAACAGATACAAATGAAGCTAATAGTTCTGGCACTTTTGCTTATAATAACACTCGTCCAATAGCTAAGAGATATACAACAACTCTTTCTGGCGTTAGCAACACAGTTCTTTTAAGTGGTGCGGCTAGACCAGGATTGAGACGTAAGGTTAATAAAACTGAAAGTACAACTAATAGGCTTGATACAACTCTAATTAGATCTGGTGGATTTAATATCTATACCGGTAAGTTTACAAATAACCAAACTGGTGCAGTTGTTAAACCAACAGTTCAAACAGATAGTTTTGGTCAGGATGATGCTGCAACACCAACATCAAGCGTTCCTGGCGAACTAACTTATACTCTTGGCGGCGCTCCTATTAATACAGAATATAAACCAAAGTATAATACATAATTATTTAATATAAATTAGTGTATCTAATAACAGGGCCAATGATACTTTTGGTGTCATTGGCTCTGCTTATTATATCTCTTTCTTAGAAAGAATAGTATATGAATGAAAATATAACTCATTTTTGGCAATCCCTTTCAACAGTAAGTATTGGAGTTATAGTAACACTAGTTGGATTTTGGGTTGGTATTGGTAGAAAGATTATTACCAGAGAAGAGATAGGAGAAATGATTAAAAATGAATCATCGTATTCACAAGATAGACAATTTATTATGGAAAGACTAGCAACGAATAAAGAAAATCAAGCATTAATAACGAATATGTTACAGCGTAATACGGAAGTAATGAATGAGTTAAAAATTCAAATTGCTACATTAGGTAAAACTCTTGAGGCACTAGAAGAGAGAATAGAAAGAGCTAAATAATTTAATTTTTATTGATGGTGTATATAATATATATTCTGGAGAAAAAATATGGCCAATGATATTCAACTTGCAATTTCTGGAAATCCTATAAAAAATGGTAGTATCGTTTTTTCGTGCGGAATGACAGGCTATCCATCTGGAACTATAGTGAATAATAGTTTTGTTAAAAATACTCCAACCATAAATACTATTCAATCAAAATATGATTTAAGATTTGATGATCCTAGTTATTATTATGGTATTGGTAGTGGTTTAATAGTGGGCGGTTAAAATGCCAATACTCAGAATAGATCAATTTCCAGACGGAAGTGGTGCTGTAAGTAATGATGATCTTATATTATTTTTGGATAACCCAAGTGGTTCTTCAACGACTAAATATATGAAGATTTCTGATATGGCCGGTGCTACATATAAACATTATGGATCTTTTTATGATACCACTATTCAAACAAATGTTAATGTTTCTGGAATAAATACTATAAAAATTAATAGTACAAATATTTCTAGTGGAATTAGTATTGCTAGTGGAACACGACTTTTATTTGCTAATAGTGGAATATATAATATACAATTTTCAGCACAAATAGAAAAAACTGATGGCGGAGATGACACTATAGAGATATGGTTGTCTAAAAATGGTTCTGGAGTAGCCGATTCTAATACTTCCATCACGCTACATCAACAAGATGCAAAAACGGTTGCCGCATGGAATTTTCTAGTGTCTGCTAATTCTAATGATTATTATGAATTAAAATGGTATTCTACAGACCCAGGTCTAATAATACTTGCTCAATCAGGATTAACTAATCCTAATAGGCCAGAAATACCATCTATTATATTAACAGCAGTACAGGTTTAATTAAGGTGTATTCTAATTTATTAGAATATTGTCTTTATATTTGGAGATATAAATGATTAAACCTGGATATAGAACTAGCGAATTTTGGTTTACACTAGTTAGTTTTTTATTTAGTGGATTATATTTATTAGGTATTATTAATGATAATGGTCAGAAAGAAGATCTGATAAGAGATGTTAGTCATGGCGTAGAATCAGCTATATTAATTGGTGGTCAATTAGCTATTTTATGGAAATATATTAATAGTAGAAAACAAATTAAACAAACTTGGTGGAGCACAGCAAGTCCAGAAGAAAGAATAGAAGCGAATATTAAAAATAGTAAAGGTACTAAAAATGAATCTGTCAGAAGCACTAAAACCAGAGCTAGAAAATCTAGTAAAAGAAAGTAAAAAATCTTTAGGAGAAGTTAAATCTGTAGCTATTGCTCAAGCATGGAAAATATTACAGTTAACAATTGCTGCACTTATACAAAAGATAGAAGTATTAGGTGATGGAGTACCAGGAAAAACTAAAAAAGAAATAGCCATGGATCTATTAAGTAGATTCTATGATAGTGTTTTTATTATCATAGATATTCCTTTTGTTGCTCCTATTTTTGAGTCTATTATACATAAGTATGTGAAAATATTTCTTATGATACTTGTTGGATCAACCATAGATGCTATGGTAACAACTTTTAAAGAATTAGGGATTTTTAATAAACCATCAATTAATACTTAAAGGAAAATAATACTATGAATTATACTGAAACCTTTGATCAATTTGCTAGCAGACTCAGTGGAACAGATCTTGCATTATATGCTGGAGCAGGATTAATTCTGTGGGTTTTGTTTAAAGATAAATTAAGTCCAGTTCAACAATTTCTTAGTCCATTCTTTGAAAAACTAAAAAATTCTACAGCTATTAAACCAAATACTTCTAATCTTATCACAATTCCTACTGTTAAGCCAAATGTACAAAAAGAAGATATATTTTTTAAGTTAATAGCATCATGGAAACAAACAAGAGACTTGGCATCAGAATGTGGATGCGTAGCAGCAGTTAAGGCTGCTGATGAAATGTTTCCTTATTTAAGTCCTGTAGTATGTACAAAAGAAGAGGTTAAACCACTATGAATTTAAAAATATTATTGTTATTAATAGGATCAGTATTATTAGGAATTGGTATACTTAAACCAAATATTAATTTATTAAATAATCCTAATCCATCTCCAGCGGTAATTGTAGATGGTTCAGATTTATCAGAACCAACAGATGAAAAACTTAAATCAAGGGCTAAAGATGTTATTAAAGCATTATCTAGTAATAATGATAGAAAAACAGACGGTAAGAGATTAGCTAGTTTATATTCTGATCTTGCTAATTTAGTTTCTCTTGATGGCGAAGATCAAGTTATTAAAAATACAGAAGAAATTAGACAAGCTAATAAATTAGTTGGTTTAATGCTACGTTTAGATATTAAGGGTAAATATGAAGACTTACCTGAAGCAGCACAAGCTTTGATGTTAGAAGCCATTGGAGACGATCAAGTTTTATTAAGCACACAATTAAGGGCTAAAGCAGTAGATGGTTTTAAGGCTTTAGCATGGTCATGTTATGAAGGAAGTAAATAATGCCAAGATATTCTCCAGAAGAACTATATAATAATTATAAAAAAGGATACAGTGGTTGTTTATGGGAACAACACGTATTCGACCATTTAATGGAAATTAGTAAATATCCATTATTTGGCGATGCAATAGGAAAAAGATTTGTTAATAGCGGAAAAGGTAAACTGTCTACTCCTTTTAAAAGCGTATTAAAATTTGATAAAAGAGCTTATGAAGAAAGACAAACTACTGGTGATTGTGTAAGCCATGGAACAAGAAATGCATGCGATATTAGTAGAGCAGTAGAAATAGATATTAATGGAGAAAAAGAAGCATGGATAGCAAGAGGAGCAACAGAAGCTATTTATGGAGCCAGAGGTCATGGTGGTCAAGGAATGAGTTGTGCTAGAGCGGCAGAATTTGTTAGTAAAAATGGCGGAATAGTATTAAGACAAAACTATAAAGGTGTCGCTGATTTTACCAAGTATAATGGAAATCTTGGTGCCGGTTGGGGAGGAAGAGGATTACCTGATCCTGTTATAGATTTAGCTAATGATCACCAAATCAAAACCGTAAGCCTTATTAATACAATAGAAGAAGCTAGAGATGCTTTAGCTAATGGTTATGGTTTAGCCGTATGTTCTAATTATGGCTTTAGTAATAAAAGAGATAAAAAAGGCATATCAAATGTTAGTGGTAACTGGGCTCATTGTATGGCTTGGATAGCCTGTGATGATACTGGTAGCGAACCATTATTTTTAGTACAAAATAGTTGGGGTAAGTGGAATGATGGTGGACATCCGGATTGGGGTCCAATACCAGACGGCTCTTTTCTTATACGAGCAGATGCTGCTGCTGGAATGTTAGCAGCAAATGGTAGTTATGCTTTTAGTAATTTTGATGGATTTCCTGTTCAAAAACTTCCTTCATATGGTTTTGAGGATTATTTATGAGAATTATTGATAAGATTGCTATGAATAGATTAATCGGTATTATAAGTAATTTTATATTAGGATTAATCAAAATTTTTGCACCAAAAGCTGTTGATGATATAGAAATTCCAAAACCAGTAAAACGCAAAAAAATATTACCATGGAGAAATAAAGATGAATAAATTTTTTGGATTATTATTAATTGCTTCAATTTTTTCTTTTGGTTCATATAAATATACTGGGTCAACAACAGCAGCAGTAACTTTAGCTGGCGGTATTATAAAAGCACAGCATGTTAATATTGATAAAAAGTATAAAAGAAAAGATTGTCCAGTTTGCAAAGGTAAAGGATACTATATTAGTGGAGATGGAATTAGTAAAGTAGATTGTGGATATTGTGAACCAGAAACAAATAATGCAAAAGTAGTAACACATCCTGGTCCATATATTACTGGAACCTGTTCATCAAATAACTGTAGAACTATTAAATAATGATAACTATTAATTTAACACAATATCTTATTAAAATTTATGGAGATAATATTGATAATATAATTAATGAAGATCTTATTAATATATTAGATACTAAACAATATCCAAGAGAAATTTTAGAAGAACTAGAAACTAATCAAGAAATAAAAAATATAGAAATATTTACTGTAGATGGAGAAACTTTACTATTAAATAGTCAAAAAGAAATCGAATAAAGCAATAGTGTATTTAAATTATAAAGGTAATATATGAAAGAAAAATTAGAAAAAATAGCACAAAAAGTTCTTGATCAAGCAAACATACCAAAAGATGAAAACTATGGTAGTGTTATAGCTATTTTAATGGTCATTAGTATAATTTTAACTTGTATTAGAGTTCTACAAGAATGTAGAAAAAGTAAAGATAGTAGTTTATCTCAATCTCAACTAGGAGATTCTTATGGTCAAGAAATTAGATTACTGGGCAAAAAAAGAGGAATGTTTACTAAATTAAGATTGCGTAAAATTATAAAAAGAAATCTTAGTCCGGATCAATATAATACATATGGTGAAAACTTATTAAATAGTATTCTATCAATAGGAGAAAATATCACGGATGATGAAACAATAACTTTACTGGAGGCAGCAAATGTTTAATATTTTAGTATGGTGCGTATACGGACTATTTGTTGGAAGCATAGCCAAATCAATAGTTCCTGGTGAAGAAAATTTTGGGTTTGTTAAAACTGTGGCTCTCGGCATAGCAGGATCTTATATGGGCGGCGCCATACTCTACCTACTCGGCTCATATAGCGCAGTATCACCAGCAGGAATAATGATGGGAGTGGCTGGTGGAATATTAACCTTAGTTCTATATAACAAGCTCATCGAAAAAAAATCTTGACTCTCGTACTCAGTCAACCTATAATAGCTCCATGCGACCAACATGGAGCGATTATTTTCTAGGACTAGCTAAAGTAGCTTCTAAAAGAAGCCACGATATCCATACGCAGCATGGTTGTGTAATAACAGATCAATATAATAGAATTTTAGGAGTAGGATACAACGGTTTTCCAAAAGGACTTGATGATTCTGTTTTACCATTAACTCGTCCAGAGAAATATGACTGGATGATTCATGCTGAACGAAATGCTCTTTCTAATTGTGTTGTTCGTCCTGATAATGGAATAGCGTATGTTACTGGACAATGTTGTTGTGATTGTATAATGGCCCTATGGCAAGAAGGAATTATAAAAGTAATCATGTCTGACACTCATGGAACTCATAAATTTACAGAAGAAGATCAAAAACGTTTTGATACTTTTGTATCACACAGTAAAATACAAATAGAAAAAATAAACCCGAATCTTTCTTGGATCAAAGGTATAGGTGGTGTATTATGATAAACACTATAGTTGAACTTTGTTTTTATCTTTCTGTGATTAAATATTATTATGTTTATTTTTTTGATAACATAGAAATTAATCAACAGTATTTACAATTTCAATTTTATAACTCTACAATACTAGGGATATTCACAATATTGAATTATAAAAGGTATCAAAAATGATTTTTAATGAACAAATAACTAGAAAACCTGATCACTATCCTTGGACACAAGAATTTATAGAAGCTATGCATAATGGCTTTTGGACACATAGAGAATTTAATTTCCAAAGCGATATACAAGATTTTAAAGTAAATTTAAATGATCAAGAACAAGAAATTATAGTTCGTGCATTATCTACTATTGGTCAATTAGAAATATCTGTTAAAAAGTTTTGGGCTAAATTAGGAGATAATCTTCCTCATCCATCGTTGAACGATATGGGCTATGTAATGGCTAATGTTGAAGTTGTTCACGGAGATGCTTATGAGAGACTATTAGAAGTACTAGGAATTGATGATAATTTTGAAAAAATATTACAACTAGATATTATTAATGGTCGAGTGAACTATCTAAGAAAACACTTACACAAGTTTCACTCTGATAACAAAAAACAGTTTGTATATTCTTTGATACTATTTACATTGTTTGTTGAAAATATAGCATTGTTTTCTCAATTTTATACTATCAGTTGGTTTGGTCGTTATAAAAATGTTTTAAAAGACACAAACAAGCAAGTAGAATATACTTCAAGAGAAGAAAATTTACATGCTATGATTGGTATGAAAATTATTAATGTTATTCGTGAAGAATATCCAGAACTTTTTGATGAAGAACTAGAGAATAAAATACTTCATGAGTCTAAGGAAGCAGTCAAGTATGAATGTGAAATAATAGAATGGATAGTAAATGGTTATGATGATGATCATTTAAATACTCCACTATTAAAAGAATTTATAAAGAACAGAATGAATATATCATTACAAGAAATAGGATACGATCCAATTTTTGAGGTCGATACCGTATTGTTAAGAAAAACCTTCTGGTTTGAAGAACAGGTTCTTGGTAATAATATGTCGGACTTCTTTCACTCTAGACCTGTTGAATATCAAAAATCTGCTATGAGTTTTGCAGAAGAAGATTTATTTTCTTGATTTATCACTAAAGGATAATTATGTCTCATAAAAAATATTATTGGCTCAATTCTCATAGTCGTTTATTCTTAGAAAGAGGATATTTAGCTGATGGGCTTAGTCCAGAAGAAAGAATCAGACAAATAGCAGATAGAGCAGAAGAACTACTAGGAATCCCAGGATTTGCTGATAAATTTGAGGACTATGTTAGTAGAGGATTTTATTCATTATCTACTCCTGTATGGAATAACTTTGGTAATCAAAGAGGACTGCCAGTTAGTTGTTTTAATAGTCATATTAGTGATACTATGCAAAGCATACTATATAAAGTTGCTGAAGTAGGAATGATGAGTAAATTGGGTGGTGGTACAAGCGGATATTTCGGTGATCTTAGACCAAGAGGATCAAAGATAAGTGTTGGTGGAGAATCTAGTGGACCTATTCACTTTATGGAATTGTTTGATAAAGTAGCAGATGTTGTTAGTCAGGGTTCTGCTCGTAGAGGATCGTTTGCAGCATATATGCCAGTTGAACATCCAGATATTGAAGAGTTTTTACAAATTAGATCCGAAGGACACAGTATTCAGAATATGAGTATTGGCATAACAATCAGTGATTCTTGGATGAAGAGTATGGTAGATGGTGACAAAGAAAAACGAAAAATTTGGGCAAAGATTATTAAAAAACGTTTTGAAACTGGCTATCCATATTTAATGTTTGTAGACACTATTAACAATAATAGTCCAGAAGTCTATAAAGATAAAAATCTAAAGATCAATAGTTCTAATTTATGTTCAGAGATTACACTATCTTCAGATGAAAGTAATTCTTTTGTTTGTGTACTATCATCATTAAATCTGCTTCATTGGGATGAAATAATACAAACAGATGCTATTGAAACTTTGATTTATTTTTTGGATGCAATAAATGAAGAATTTATAATCAAAACTGAAAATATTAAATTTATGGAAAGCGCATATAATTTTGCAAAAAATCAAAGAGCGCTAGGAATGGGTGTTCTTGGATGGCATTCATATTTACAAAGTAAAATGATACCGTTTGAATCTCTAAAAGCTAAAACATTAAATAATACTATATGGAAACAAATTAGAGAAAAATCCGATAAAGCAAGTATAGAGCTAGCTAATAAATTTGGAGAACCACCTTTATTAAAAGGATATGGTAGACGCAATGTTACTACACTAGCTATTGCCCCAACAACATCTAGTTCATTTATTCTTGGGCAAGTTAGTCCAAGCATAGAACCATTGAATAGCAATTATTTTGTTAAAAATTTAGCAAAAGGTAAATTCACATATAAAAATCCATATCTCAAAGAACTTCTAAAAGGCTATGATAAAAATGATGATGAGACATGGAAGAGCATTTTAATAAGAGGAGGATCTGTTCAACATCTATCATTCTTATCCAAAGAAGAAAAAGATGTATTCAAAACATTTGGTGAAATTTCTCAAAAAGAAATTGTGATTCAAGCATCTCAAAGACAAAAATATATAGATCAATCACAATCGTTAAACCTAATGGTTGGTACAGACGTTTCTCCAAAAGAAGTTAGCACTCTACTAATAGAGGGCTGGGAAATGGGAATCAAAACATTTTACTATCAAAGATCAGGTAATCCTGCTCAGGAATTAGCTCGTAATATTTTAACTTGTTCATCATGTGAGGCTTAATAATGATTAGAGTAATGAAAATAAATGATAATGCAACAATACCGACCAGAGCAAATATGTATGATGCTGGTGCAGACTTACACTCTGTTGAAAATATAACAATACCACCATTATCAAGAGCGATAGTTAGTACTGGTATTATTGTAGAGTTTCCATCATATAATGTATATGGAAGAATTGCACCAAGATCTGGCTTAGCTGTAAAACATGGTATTGATGTTTTAGCAGGAGTAGTTGATAATGGATATAGAGGAGAAATAAAAGTAGTACTATTTAATACTGATAAAGATAATTCATTCGAGGTTAAAATAGGTGACAGGATTGCTCAATTAATAGTTGAAAATTTTTATATTGGTCCAGTAATGGAAGGTGAAATTGATTTAAATACAGAAAGATCCAATAACGGGTTTGGATCAAGTGGGACATAGATATAACATATATATAAAATAGCTTTTAGTGTATATATTAAGTATTGTAGTACTTAACAGTATATATTAAAGGAATCAAACTTGAAAAAAAATACCAGAAGTAAGAGTGGTAAAAAGAAAAAAGTAATAGATGCTACTAATAATATTCAAGTTCCAGCGATTAATAGAAATAGTCTTAAGCCAAGAACTCCAAATCAGATTGAATATATAAGAACAATATCTGAGAATGTTATTACGTTCTGTCATGGTGTTGCTGGTTCTGGAAAGACTCATATCGCAATAGGTATGGCTCTAGAATATTTATTAGCCAATAAAATTAAAAAAATTATAATTACTAGACCAGTTGTTGAAAGTGGAGAAAAAATTGGATATTTACCAGGAACAGCAGAAGAAAAATTACATCCTTATCTTCTGCCTATTCTTGATGAAATTAAATACTTCATATCTGTTGCAGAGTACTCAAGTTTAAAAACGAACGACAGAATCGAAGTGGTGCCTCTTGGATTGATGAGAGGACGTAACTTTCATAATAGTTTTATAGTTGCGGACGAATGCCAAAATGCATCATACGATCAATTAAAAATGCTATTGACAAGAATTGGAAATGGAAGTAAAATGATATTGACCGGTGACCATACTCAAAGTGATCTTAGTCGTAATTTACGCGGAGGATTCTTCGATATAATCAACGCTCTTACGGGTACTGATGGAATCGGTTTTTCACAGTTAGAACACAAGGATATAGTTCGTAATCCTATTATACCAAAAATACTTGTTCGTTTAGAAAATTTTGAAAATGAAAGCAGAAAACAGTAGATGCTTATTATTAAATGGTGATTATTCTCCATTAGCCATTATAAGTTGGAAACGAGCACTTATACTATCTATTAAATATGAGGAGAATAATATAAGAGGTGTTGAAATAATAGATTTTTATAAATCAGATTTTATTCAATGCTCTAATGATAAACGGATGCCTATACCAGCGGTTGCTAAGACTAAAAAGTTTTTTAGACTACAAGATCAACAAGCTACATTTTCTAGAAAAAATATATTTATAAGAGATAATTATACTTGCCAATATTGTGGAAATAAATTTGATACTAATTCGTTAACATATGATCATGTTATACCGAAATCTGTACTTAAAAATTCTGGATCTCCACCAACTTGTTGGACAAATATAGTAACGGCTTGTGTATCATGTAATAGAAAAAAAGGCAATAGAACACCTAAACAAGCTAATATGCCATTAAGAACTATACCTATTAGACCAAAACAAAATGGTAGGAGCTTGTCAATCACGCATCAGCTGTCTAAAATAAGAACAGCCGTGCCAAGTGAATGGCTGTTATATATCCCAGAATCATATTTATTATAATGCCTCTATACTCCTATATCTGTAATAACTGTAGCAGCTTATTTGAAATGGTTTATTCTTATTCAGAATATGATGAATCTAAAAATAGCACAAAATGTCCATCTTGTGGTTCTAAAAAAGTTGAACGAAATGTTGATGATATGAAAACATTAAGCTCTTCTGTAAAAAAATCTGACGGCGAACTTAAAACTATTGGTGATCTTGCTCGTAGAAATACAGATAGAATGAGCGAAGATCAAAAAGAAGTATTGAATCAAAAACATAATGCATATAAAGAAGAAGTAATAGATAAACCATTACCAAAAGGTATGTCTAGAATGAAAAAAACTAAGGGTAAAACAAAATGGTACTAAAAGAAGATAATATGGAAAATTATATTTATCAAAATAATACTGATAATAATAATATTGAAAGTGAATATTATACTTTAATAGGTCTTGAAGACTACATGGATTCAAATAATAGACCAAGGCTTAAAGATGAACAAGATGATAATATTTTTGCTAAAAAAATTGTTAGAGACAATTCATCAGTAAGATATAGTGTCAGATTATCAAAAGATGGTAAAATTTTTAATCCAGTATCTATTTATGGTAAAGAAAATAATTCTACATTTTTAGATAGAATTTGTAGAGCATCAGGGAAATTTAAAGATGTAAACTATAAAGCTTTTGATATGTATATTAATTTCTTAAAAACAAAAAATTCCGCATGGCTACATAACGCCGAAAGAGAGGCTGAATAATGGCAAAAATTACAAAGATTCAAAACTATGCTATATTATGGTTGAACTATCAAGGAATAGAATCAATTAAAATAGCAGATGAACTCAAATTAACAGAAAAACAAGTCCTCTCTGTTTTAGAAAAAGGCATAGATTCTAAAGTATCAAAAGATTCAACTATTAAAACCGTTAAGTCATCAGTGAATAAAAGCAGATCAAAAGATTTGATGATAACGCAAACATCTGCAAAAGGAACAAAAAACGTAGCTATAATGACACAAGAGGCCAGTCAACTAAATGATGATTTAAAAAAAATTAATACTAGCACTTCATCTTCAAGAGCCAAAAATAATATAATCTATCGCCCAAATGGCTAATAAAAAATATCCATCGAAATATTCGAATGGTAAACTAGTATCTGCTGCTCAATATATCACAGAGATAATATGTGAAAATAGAGCTAAGATGCTTAAAAAAGATTTACATTATCGTTTTTGGGTAAGTAAAGAATGGGCTTCTTACTATCGTAATCAAATAGGAACCGCTAATAAACTCTTAGAAAAATATAGTGATACCGCTATAATAAAAGCATTGAATAATTCAAAGGCTTCAAAAATTTATTCTTTGCGAGCACCACACTTGTTGCCTATCATAGAACACGAAGAAGAAATAGTACAATCCCAAAATAAAATATTCACAAAAGAAATTGAAAGATTAGAAAATCCAAAATTTCAATCTGTGAATATAGGTATCAAAAAAAATAATATATTGTCAAAATTAAAGGATATAGATAATGAGTCTTAAAGACGATGTTGTGAAAAATTTCGGTGATGATATTATCCTAAGTGGTAATGCTATAGTTGATAAAAAAAATGTGATAATACCAATTAGTCCATCATTAGACATAGTACTAAATGGAGGAATACCAGAAGGTAGCTTCGTAGTATTAACAGGACAACCAAAGTGCGGTAAAACAACAACCTCATTGGATTTTGCCGCTACTGCACAAAAACCAGAATATAAAGGAGCATTAAAAGATACACGAGAAGTGTACTACCTTAACATTGAAGGTCGATTAAAGAAACGCGATCTTGAAGGAATACCAGGATTAAATCTTGACAAATTCCATGTAATTGGTAGTCAGCAAGGCAAAATTCTTCATGCTGAGGAATATCTACAAATTGGTGAAAAAATTATTAATGAAATCCCAGGAAGTGTTGTTATCATAGACTCATATTCTGCATTATGCACAGAAGCAGAAATAACGAGTGAAATGGATAAGATGCAAAGAGCAGATGGGGCTAAATTATTAGCAAAATTTTGTCGCAAGGTCGCTAATGTTATTCCTGTTAATAAAAATATAGTAATTGGTATTACCCATCTTATGGGTAATCCTACCGGCTATGGTGCAGAATTCAAGGAGAAAAGTGGTCAGGCTATCGCTTATCAAACTGATATTAAACTAAGAGCTAAAACATTTAAACCTTGGACATTAAGTGCAGATAGTACTCAGATAGGACAAGAGATAGAATGGCAAGTAGTATGCTCTGCTTTAGGTCCACCAGGAGGTAATATCACAAGCTATATTAGATATGGCCAAGGGGTTGACAAATATATGGAAGCGATTACACTTGCTTCTGATATGGGTATCATACATAAAGGTGGTGCATGGTATACTTTGACTAGTTTGTCAGATAAACCAAAATTTCAAGGTGCTGAAAAAGTAAGACAGTATTTGTTAGAAAATGAACAAGCCTATAAAGATTTAGTATCAAGTATTAAAACAACAATGGGTCTTAAATGCTAGTAAAAGATTTGGATGGTAATAATCATAATTGGTTATTAACTGGTAATATGGCTAAGGGTAAAGTATCCAATAAGTCTTCTTATCATCTTTCCGCTAGAAATATTATTAATATTATATATCCAACATTACAAATTTTAGAAGAAGTACCAATACAGTTAAGAAAAAATGAAACCTTATATTTAGATTTTTATTTACCCTTAAAAAAAGTATGTATAGAAGTTCATGGCGAACAGCACTATAAGTTTATTGCATTTTATCACAATACTATATTAAATTTTTTGAAAGCACAAAAAAGAGATAAAGAAAAACAAGAATGGTGTGAAATCAATAGTATAAAGCATATTATTTTACCATATGATAAAGAAACAGAATGGAGAGATATCATTGTCAACCACTAAAGAACAAGTAGAGCATTGGGATAAAATTCTTGATGAATATGAAACATCTGTTGGTCTTGGTAAATATAGCGATATTCATAATTTTACTGAAGATGAACTTAATCAATATTTTACAATGAATCGTGATGTAATAGAGAAATTAACCCCAGAAGATTGTGCTCAAATATCTTATAGATTAGCACAGTATGCCTTTTTTATGCAAAGAACACTTAATAGAGAAATAGCTAGACATAACTGGGCTGAAGAAACAATAAAAGAAACTATTGCTGATGAAATTAATAATTACAAAGGATATGGATTTGTTGAAAAATCTTTACAAGCAATTAAACATAATGAAAAAGCATTTGCTCTCAATAAAATTAAAAAATATGCTCAACAAAGAATGGATAGATTGAGCTATCTTGCAAATAGTATTAAAAATTTATCAGATATTCTTCTTTCTGTACAAAGAACAAAGGTGAAACATGGATCTTAATAAATTATTCAGTGATTCTAATCCAAACGAAATCAAAAAATTGATCAGTTTATTGCAATCTATGGTTGACAATAGTTCATCAGATGGAGATAATGAATCTGAGGACAATGAAGATGAACAGATAATCAAAACCCGTTCACAAAAAACAAATACTAAACGATCAAAAAAACAAAACAATAAATTCTTATCTATGCAAGAAATGAATATGCATAAAGAAGATATTGAATTTCAAAAAAGGGTTTCTAAACATCCTCCAGTACCAAGGAATAGAGGATTTGAACCATTAAGAGTAAAATGTAGAGTTTGTGGAAAAACAGAAGAAGTTAATGGAGCATTAGTTGATTCTGTTGAAAGATATAAATGTAATAATTGTGCATCATCCGCTGGTTAATCAAGGAATAAAATGATATTATGTGATCCAGCAGCCGAGAGGGCTGTTTTAGCTGGTATTTGTTCATATGGTGAAGATGCCTATTTGGACATTATCGATATAGTTCAATCATCGACATTTACCATTGATAGTAATGGTATAATTTTTCAATGTTTAAAAAAAATCTGTGAAAGCGATAAAAAGCCCAAAATAGATTTGGCTTCAATATATTCTTCGGCACAAGAACTTGGATTTGCAAACATCTTATCCAAAAAAGAAGAAGCACAACATTTAAAAGCTGTTATAGATTTTCCAGTTAGTTTAGAAAATGTAAGAAAATTTGCAGCCAAAATACGCAAACTTGAAATAACAAGATTGCTTAGAAAACAATTAGAATCAGCACAAGATAAACTTTTAGATATTAATGGTAGTGAATCAATTTCTAGTATTCTGGGGATAGCAGAAGACACCATCTTTAATTTTTCTTCTTTATTAAATGATACTGATAATAATCCTGTTCATGTTGCAAAAGACATAGACTCTTACATCAAAAGTTTAGAAGAAAATAAAATTGATCAAATCGGCATACCCACCGGCTTTCCTGCTTATGATAGAGCGATAGGAGGAGGCTTTAGAAGAGGAACCGTTAATGTAATTGCTGCTAGACCTAAAACTGGTAAAACTTTATTAGCAGATAATATTGGATATTATATTGCAAATAAATTAAAAATTCCAGTTCTTAATATGGATACAGAAATGAGCACTCTTGATCATATTAATAGAATTCTAGCTATGAATACAGAGATTGAAATCAATTCAATTGAAACTGGAAAATTTGCAGAATCTCCAGATAAAAAGACAAAAATTATACAAGCATCAGAAACATTAAAAGAAACTCCTCTTTTCTATAAAAGTATAGCGGGAAAACCATTCGAAGAACAACTAGCTATTATGAGAAGATGGATAGTTAAAGAAGTGGGTTTAAATGATGATGGTTCAGCAAAAGAATGCGTTATAATATATGATTATCTAAAACTTATGGATAGTACCGGAATATCTCAGGATATGAAAGAGTATCAAGTTCTAGGCTTCATGATGACTAGTTTACATAATTTTGCCGTTAGATATCAGGTTCCAATATTATCATTTATTCAATTAAATAGAGATGGCATAACAAAAGAAAGTACAGATACTGCTTCCGGTTCAGATAGAATTATATGGTTATGTAGTAATTTCAGTATCTTTAAAAGAAAGAGCGATGAAGAAATAGCGGAAGATGGAATAGATAACGGTAATAGAAAATTATTACCATTAGTTAGTCGTCACGGTGGAGGATTAGACGATAATGATTATATCAATTGTCATATGAAAGGCTGGTGTGCCAAAATATCTGAAGGTAAGACAAGACTAGAATTATTAAATAATACTAAAAATAAAGACGAAGGATTTATAATTGATGACAACTCAAACTTTAATGACGAAGATGAAGACGCACCGCAAATCCCATTTAAATAATCAAGATAAATTAAAACTTGTTTGTGATGATTTATGCGATCATATTGATGAACTTTTAGATTTTCTAGATCTAAAGTATAGTATGAACAATAAAATGGTCTCAATGTGCTGTCCGATACACGATGGAGACAACCCATCTGCTATAAATATATATTATACTGGTGACTATTATAGAGGAAACTGGAAATGCAGAACTCATGGTTGCGATAAAATTTTTAAAGGATCGATAATAGGATTTGTTAGAGGCGTTATATCAAGTCAAAAATATGGATGGGTGAAAGACGGTGATCAAGGATGCTCGTTTGAAGAGGCTGTAGAATTTTGTCTAAATTTTTTGAAAAAAGATTTTAAAGACATAAAGGTATCAAAAACCGATAAAGAAAAAAAGCAATTTGCATCTATCATAGAAAATATATTTGATGATCGAAAAATAGAAAATAATAAAGTGTTGCCATCAAGAGATGCTGTTCGCAAGTCTCTTATTATGCCATGCGATTATTTTGTTAACAGAGGCTTTAACAAAGATATATTAGATAAATATGATGTAGGTCTATGTAACAAACAAGATAAAGAAATGTTTAATAGGGCGGTAGCACCAATCTATAATGATGATGCTACAAAAATGGTTGGATGTACTGCTCGTAGCATATTTGAAAAATGTGATCATTGTAAACATTTTCACGACCCTGTTTTAGAATGCCCAGATAAAGAAGATCTATGGAAATATTCAAAATGGAAACATAGTAATAATTTTAAGATAAATCATTATCTATATAATTTTTGGTATGCTAAAGAACATATAGCAAAATCTCATACGGCCATACTGGTTGAGAGTCCTGGAAATGTTTGGAAATTAGAAGAAAATGGTATACATAATAGTTTAGCTATATTTGGATCTTCATTGAGCGATAGACAAAAAATCTTATTGGATTCTTCTGGAGCAATGGCTATAGTTATTATAACAGATAACGATGAGGCAGGAGACAGTGCTGCCAAACAAATAGAATCAAAATGTAAAAATACCTATAGAATATTTCATTTTAAAATTTCTAAAAACGATGTTGCCGATATGACATCAGAAGAGATTCAAGCTGAAATTAAAAATAAATTAGAAAGAATAGTATGACTAAAATTATAGCATTTTCTGGTCGTAAACAATCTGGAAAAACTTCTAGTGGAGATTATTTACAATCATTATTAGATCATGCTGGCTTATCACAAAAATATAAATTATATAGTTTCGCTGATCCTTTAAAAAACGATATTTGTATGAATATTTTAGGACTAACATATGAACAATGTAATGGTACCGATGTAGATAAAAATACTCTAACAGATATATTTTGGCAAGGAGAGCAATTAACTGCCAGAAGAGTGATGGAGGTTGTTGGTACTGATATATTTAGATCACTTAAAAATGATGTTTGGGTAAGCTCTACAGTTAGAAAAATTCAACAAGAAAATTGTGATATTGCTATTATTTTAGATGTAAGATTTCCAAATGAAGTAGAAGCTATAAAATCTATCGGTGGACACGTTCTAAGGCTAACGCTAGATCCATTTCATTCTGAATCATCTAGCGAAAGCGCATTGGATCAAAAAATATATGATTGGAATAATTTTGATGCTATTATAAATAATATAAATATGTCAATTGAAGATAAAAATATTGCTATTAAAGATTTTTGTAAACATAAAAACATTATACCATAGAAATAAAAATAATATGATAATAACTTATTTAAGAAGTTCTAGTTATGGCACTCATTCTATGTGTGAGCAGCAATATTTTATAGAATATGTTCTTGGATTAAAAAGTCCATCAAATAAAAAAGCAGACAAAGGCACAATATGTCATAAGATATTAGAAATTTTAGCAGATATTAAGCTAGCTATTCAAAGCGATAAAACAATAATTAATGATGATATTGTTGGTAAATTAGATATTAATAATTATGATCTAAATAAAATTTCAGAACAAGTATATAAATATTATACTTCTCAATTTACTCACCATAAATGGGAATCTAAAGATCAAAAAGATTGTATTAATTGGGTTAATAAAGCTTTAACTTATAATAATGGTATGTTTGATCCTCGCAATAGAGAAATAGTACAATCTGAACAAAGATTTGATATTGAAATTAAAAAAGAATGGTCAAAATATGAATACGATTTGAATGGTGAGATAATCAAAGGTAATCTTGCTATAAAAGGAACTATCGATTTAATAACTAAGGTTAATGATTCTACTTTAGAAATAATTGACTGGAAAACTGGTCGTAGATTAGATTGGGCCACTGGAGAAGAAAAAACTCATGAAAAATTACAGAATGATCCACAGTTAAGAATGTATCATTATGCTGTTAGTCATATCTATCCTCAATATGATCATATAATGGTAAGTATTAATTTTATTAATGATGGTGGAGTATTCTCTATATGTTATGATAAAAGCGATTTACCAAAAACCGAAATGATGTTGTGTAAAAAATTCGAAACAATCAAAAAGAGTAATCGTCCTATTTTAAGTAAATCATGGAAATGCAATAAACTTTGTCATTTTGGTAAAACTACTTTCCAAGATTCTCACGTTCTTCCTATATTAGAGTATAGAGAAAATCAATTAGTACCACAAGGTAATTTTATGACCAAGTGCGAACAAATAAAGCATGATATCGATCTCAAAGGTATAAAAAGCGTTGTTGACGAATACACAACTCCGGGCTATACTGTAGGACACTACAAGTCTCCGGGAAGCACCTAAAATTTATGAATTATTCAGTACTACATTGTCATTCTATGCATTCTTTATTGGACGGGTTAAGTAAACCAAGTTCTATAGCAGATAGGTGCGTAGAAATTGGTGTTAAAGCATGCGCATTAACTGATCATGGAAATATTTCAGGCGCTGTTAAATTTTATTCGGCTATGAAAAAAGCAGGAGTAAAACCTATCTTAGGATGCGAATTATATATTTGTGATCAAGATGCATCAATTAAGGACGCATCCAATAAAAAACTAAGCCATTTTTTAGTATTGGCCAAAAATCTTCAAGGATGGAAAAGTCTGGTCCGTTTAGTTTCAGAGAGCAACAACCCTGATCTTTTTTATTTCAAGCCACGCCTCAATCTGGAGCGCCTAGAGAAGTATTGTCGAGGTAATCTGATAGGAGTCTGTGGTCATCTTGGGTCATACTTGGCCGATAAGATTTTGGATGATAAAAATGAACTAATTCCAGATTATCTTACCGTTGGTATTGAAGCAGTTAAAAAATTGCATTCTATATTTGGACCAGAAAATGTATTCTTGGAATCACAACTTATTGATCAAGAAAATCTTCCTTGTCAGGTTATTTTAACAAATGCTATTAGAGAAATTGGTAAAAAGACAAATACCAAAATTATAGCAACTCCAGATGCTCATTATGCTAGGCGTAGTGATGCTGTTGATCAAAGAATTTTATTATGTACTAATCTCAAAACCACATTACCAGAAATTAGTAGAAAAATCAGCAATAATGAAGATGTTCCAATGGGATGTTTTTTCTTGTCAGATAACTATCATATTCCATCTTATGATGAATTGATAGAGCTGCACCCTGCTGAAGAATTAGAGAATACTAATTTGGTAGCCTCTATGATTGAAGACTATAATATTTTAAGTAAACCAAGGCTACCGCCATTTTCTTGTCCAAAAGGCTACGATCCTGATACATACTTAAGACAACTATGTAGAAATGGTTGGAAACAAAAAATAGCTAATATAGTACCAAAACATGATCATCAACAATATACTGATCGTATCAAATACGAATTAGAAGTTTTACAAGGTGCGGGATTATCTAGTTATTTCTTGATTGTACAAGATGTTGTTGATTATGTTCGTAAACAAAATTGGCTTCCCGGTCCTGGAAGAGGAAGTGCTGCTGGATGTTTGGTATCTTATTTGATAGGTATAACAAGCATTGATCCAATAAAATACGGATTAATTTTTGATAGATTCTATAATGCTGGTAGAAATACAGCTGATCATATTTCTATGCCAGATATTGATGTTGACGTTCCTATTAATAAAAGAGAATATGTAATTGAATATATTAAAAATAAATACGGGGCAGATAAAGTCTCTCAAATGGTTACATTCAATACGATGAAGGGAAGAGGCGCTCTCAAAGATGTTTTAAGAGCATATGGAAATATTACATTTGATGAAATGAATAAAATAACTAAAAATATTCCTGATGAAGCTAAAATTGCTGATGAACTACAAGAAATGAAAGAAGAAACCGGGGAAGCATCTATTATTAGATGGGCATTAGAAAATAAGAGCGATGACTTAAGAGAATGGTGCTATATAGATGATAATAATGAATTACAAGGACCACTTGCAAAACGTTTCGAACAAGCTATTAGATTAGAAGGCACAAAAACAAACCAATCTAAACATGCTGCTGGTATTGCGATCAGTAGTATGCCATTGGGAGAATGTTGCCCCATGGTTTACGATACAAAAAATGATAAACCTATTGCAGGAATGGAAATGCAAGATCTAGAAAGTATCGGAATTATTAAGTTTGATATACTCGGCGTAGCAATGTTAGACAAAATTATGTTTATTGAAGATTTACTTTTACAAGGAGCTTAAAATGGCAACGGTAGAATTCAAAGACTTGGCAGAAGGAGCAGAGTTTATTTACAATAGTATACAGTATAAAAAAATTCCTGTTATCAAAGTAAGTTGTTGTACATCCTTGAATGCAGAGAATATTACTGATTCTAATAAAAAAATTATGATTAGACCACTAGAAAAGGTTGAAGTTAATGAATAATAACAAAATTTGCGTTTTTGATTTCGAGACAGATGGATCAAATCCAGATTTCTGTAGTCCTGTACAAATAGCTGCTGTAATGATAGATCCGGTTAGTTTAGAAATTATTGATGGTTCAGAATTTAATGTAAACTTTAAACCAGAAGTGATAGAACAGAATGAAAATTATGAATATACAACTGATATCTTAGATTTTCATGCTAAAGTTAGAGGATGTTCAAAAGCCGATATTCTAAAACAGTGGCAACAATATCCTAAACAAGAATATAGTTGGCAATTATTTATTAATTATTTACAGAATTATCATACTAGAAGTAGTCGCAAAAGTCAATTTAGCGCCCCTATTGCCGCTGGATATAATATACATAGATTTGATCTTCGTATTATAGAAAGACTTAGCTCAAAATATAATAATCTAAATAAAGAAAATCGATCAGATATCTTTTATCCTCGTGATACATTAGATATAATGGGACTAATGTTTTATTGGTTTGAAGCAAGTAATGAACTCAATAGTTATTCTTTAGATACTGTGAGAGAATACTTTGGTATTAGTGGAGAGGGTGCTCATGATGCACTAAAAGACGTTAAAGATTGTGCGGAAATATTAACGAGATTTATGAAACTACATCGTAATCTTTCATCGAAAGTAAAATTTAAAAATTCATTTTTGGGAAAATAATGTCTAAAAATTTACAATTTAATTGTGGATGTTCTTTTAAAATCAATGATAATAGTATCGAATTTAATCCTAATATTGAAACTATTAATTTAGATTGTCAAAAAACTTGGGATTTAATTAGCGATGGTAATACTAAGGGATGTTTTCAATTAGAAAGCAGACTTGGTAGGTCGTATGCTAAAAAACTTAAACCAGAAAATGTAGAACAGCTTTCTGCATTAATAGCAATTATTAGACCAGGATGCTTGGAGTCTTTTAAAGACGGTAAGAGTATTACCCAGCATTATATAGATATTAAAAATGGACAAGAGTCTATTGATTATCTACATCCATCATTAGAGCCAATATTAAAGACAACATATTCTCAAATGATTTATCAAGAGCAGGCGATGCAAATAGCAAAAGATATCGCGGGATTTAGTTTGCAAGATGCTGATTCTTTAAGAAAAGCTATCGGTAAAAAACTTCCAGAAGAAATGGCAAAAATTAAAACAAAATTTTTAGAAGGATGCAAACAAAGTAAAGTTGTTGACGAAGCAACTGCCGAACAAATATTCGGCTGGATTGAAAAAAGTCAAAGATATAGCTTTAATAAATCCCATTCTGTATCATATGCGATGAATGCTTATTTATCAGCATATGCTAAGGCCCATTTTCCGAAAATCTTCTTCTCCTCTTATTTGTCTTTTGCTAAAGATAAAGTAGATCCACAAGATGAAATTAAGGAATTAATCCAAAATGCAAATGAGATGGATGTTGATGTAAGAACGCCAGATCTTAGAAATCTAAATAGATTTTTTCTATTAAAAAATGATAAGATTTATTTTGGACTAACAGATATAAAAGGTGTTGGTCAATCAGTTTTTGATAAAATAGTTTCAATTGTTAAAGAGTCCCATATTCATCTAGATACTGCCTGCTGGTATAAAATACTATTTAAATTATTGGTTAATATTAATTCTACAGCAGCAAAAGCATTAATACAAAGTGGTGCCTTGGACTATCTTAGTAAACCAAGACAAACAATGCTCTATGAATTTAATACTGTCAGCAATCTTACAAAGAAAGAAATAGAACACGCTCTTAATTATACCGTAGAAAATACTAGCCTAATAATTATTCTAAATAAATTAATAGGAAATAGTAAGATTAATAAAAAACGTAAAGAAAATCTTGAAAATTTGATTTATAATCTTCAACATCCTCCTCATTCGTTGAGTGATCAAGCTGAATGGATATCTGATTGTGAATATACTTTATTAGGATATTCTATATCTTGTAGTAAGGTTGATCTTTATGATATAAGTATGACAAATACTTCTTGCCGTGACTTTAAAAATGGTATTAATAATCAAAAATTAATTATGGGTGGAGAAATAACTGGTTGTAATGTTACCCAAACCAAAACTGGTAAAACAAAAGGATCAGATATGGCTTTTGTAACATTACAAGACAATACTGGTGCTGTAGACTCAGTAATATTTTTTCCAGAAACATATAAAAAATATCGTAATATTTTATTTGCAGGACATGTTATTATAGTGCAGGGAGCACGATCAAAAACTGGAGACTCGTTCATTGTTGAAAAAGCTTATGTGGCAAGATCTTGACAACTCACTCCACCATGATATAATACGTTACAAAGTGTTTGGTTTTGGTTTTAACTTTTTTAGGAGATAATTATATGAATTTAGTTATTTTAAAGGGTAATTTGGCTAGAGATCCTGAATTAAGGATGGTTGGTGGCGAAAAGCAAACAGCCGTTGTTAATTTTTCCATTGCTGTTAACCGTGAATTTATACGAGCAAATGGAACTCTAGATAAGATTACAAGTTTCATTTCTTGTGAAGCCTGGGATAGCGGAGCAGAAGCGATTGCAAAGGCTTTAAAGAAGGGTGATCTAGTTCTAGTTGAAGGATCACTAAGAAATGATAGCTGGGAAAAGGATGGAGTAAAGCATAGTACTATTAAGGTTAGGGTAAATAATTTTGCTCCATTAGCAAAAGCTCGCAGCAAATCAGCGTCAAGCGAAAGCGATGCTGATGTAGAAGAAACAGTATCGTTCTAATTAATCAATTGATTATTATTCTAGCAGTTAGGACATATCCATTGGTATGTCCTTTCTGTTATGAATATCAAAATAGGAATACTTATGAAGAAAAGAATATTTATTTGTAATGAAGCTAGTTTTATAGCAAGTGGTTATGGTATACACGGTAAAGAACTTTTAACTAGACTTCATAATAGTGATAAATATGAGGTTGCAGAATTAGGCTGCTATTCAACAGTAAATGATCCTAGGATTCAAAATATACCATGGAAATTTTATCCTAATCTTCCTAAGCCTGATGATACTGAAAAGCTAAACGAATATAAAAGCAATGGAAATAACCAATTCGGTCTTTGGAGATTTAATAAAGCTATAATAGATTTCAAGCCGCACATTGTTTTCGATGTTAGAGATTACTGGATGTATGCTTATCAAGAGACTAGTCCTTTACGAAAATATTTTAAATGGATTCTAATGCCAACGGTTGATAGCGCTCCTCAACATTTTGAATGGTTATCAACTTTCTGCAATGCCGATATGGTTATGCCATATACTGAATGGGCAAGAGATGTTCTTGTGAATTCTTGTGGAAATAAGATTAATTTATTTCCTAAAGTTGCATTGGCTGGTGTTAACCCTAATGATTTTTATCCTATTGATGATAGAGCATCTCTTAAAGAAAAGTATTTTGGTAGAAAAGATGCTATGATTACTGGCTTGGTTGTAAGAAACCAAAAAAGAAAACTAGTATCAGATATTCTATTAACATATAAAAAATATCTAAATACATTATTAATTTCTGGTAATAAAGATCTTTATGATAGATCATTCTTATACCTACACACAACATATCCTGAAGAACACGGATGGAATATTCCTGCTTTACTTTTAGAGTTTGGTATGTTAGATAAAACTTACTTTACTCATAATTGCAGAAATTGTGGCAATATAGAAGCCTCCAAATTTCAAAATGCTGTTACTGTTTGTCAGAAATGTAATAGTGCATCAAGAACATTTCCTAATCCAACAAATCCGCTCAGTACTGAAAAATTAAATGAAATATACAATTTGTTTGATTTATTTATACAGTATGCTATCTGTGAAGGATTTGGTTATCCTCAAATAGAAGCAGCGGCTTGTGGCGTTCCTATTGCTAGTGTTGATTATAGCGCTATGTCAGAAATATGCCGCGATCTAAATGGAACAAAAATTCCTGTTAAGAGACTATTTAGAGAACTCGAAACAAATGCAGATAGAGCATATCCTGATAATGATTTTACATCAAAGATGATATATGATTATTTTATCAATTATTCCGAAGAAAATGCTAAAAAATTATCTGCTGAAACTAGACAATTATGCATAAATAAATATACTTGGGATAATGTATATAAGATATGGGAAGAATGTTTCGATAGTATAGACATATCAGATTTAAAAGATTGGAATGATCCTACTATATCAGAAGTATCGACAAATATGTCTGTTCCTGGAAATCTATCAAAAATAGAATTTGTCAAATATATTTGCGATAATATAATTAAGGAACCAAAACTATTTTATAGTGGACATATACAAATGCTTCTTAGAGATTTTCTAAGTGGTATAGTAGCTAAAAATAGTAATATCAGAACTATAAATCATCAAGAAGTTGTAAATATATTAGAGCAATATTTAGTTAATAAAGTTAATCATGAAAAATTAAGAGTAAATTCACACTTATTAAAACAAGAAGATTTTATAACATGTCAGAATCCAAAGAGATGACAATAAATAATATTCATACGTCATGTAAAGATTGCGTTTTTGCAACATATGATCAAAATACACAAACCGATTGTCAGTTAAATCTAATAAATAGATATAAGGAAAGTGGAACTTCAATCATAGAAGCATATGATGATGATAAAGAATTCTTTATAGTTAACGATAGGAAATGTATCGGATACCGAACAGAGTCTTGGTATACTAATCTAGGATTAGAATTATCTATCGAAGAAAAAATAAAACAAATAAAAGAAACTTTTAGACTAAAATATATTTTATTTATTGATTTAAAAAATATCTCTATAGATAAACTACAAATAATCTTTAATGATATAAAAAATGCTGATATTAAACCATCAAAACTGATCTTATTAAGGTATAATTATACAAATAAAATTTTTGATTTTGATTCACTTAAAGAGCTAATAGAAAATAGCGACCTTAACTGTGAGTGGCGTGTACAAACAATGGTTGATGATGAAGTTACACTAAAGAGCTTAATATCATCTACTATTGCCACGAATACTAAATATAAGTTTATTCTGTATATTTCTGAATATACTGATCTATTAAATAAAATAATTAATGAAGCTAATAAGATTATTTATGATGATCTAAAAACATTTATAGTACTATCTGATAAAGAGCATAATGCAAAATTATTTTTAGGACTATTATATAGATATGTTTGGCATTCATCTGGCGTAGATATATTGGAGGAAACTAAAGATTTCACGATAGTATCATGAAAATTATTATTCTAGGAGATAAATACCAAAAAGGAAGTAAAAGTCAAGGATGTGCCGGATTAATAAAGATTAATAATAATTCAAATATATTAGAAAATCAGTATCTTATATTAAAGTCAAGTTTCCCAGATTCAAAAATATTTTATGTATATGGATTTGATAATAAAAAGATCATATCATATTTTGAAAATAAAAAACTAAATATTAATTTTATATATAATGAAAAATACGACGAATACAACGAAGGGTTCTCTTTGAGTCTAATTAAGGAGTACATAGATTCTGAAACATTAATTATTTCTGGATATAATATATTTTCTCCAAATTGCTTTAAAAAATTTGATACAACACACTCTCAAGTTTTTGTTGATAATTCGGAAAATAGCAAAATAGGATGTATTATAAATAATAAAAATATTCTTGAGAATATCTTTTATGATCTAGATAATAAAATTCATTCAATGTTTTATCTAAACAAACCAGATGCAATCATTTTTAATAACTTATTACAATCAAAAGTATATAATGCTTTTCTATTTGAACTAATCAATACTTGCATATCATCAGGTTGTAATATAAAATTAAAAAATCTAAATAAAAACATAAGACATTATAAAACCACTAACAATACTAAACAATATGAAAAACATTAAATTATCATTTTTTATAGATGGCACAGATTCTTCCGAAATCTTGGTTAAAATTAAGGAATATTTCTCACAAAAATATACTATAGACGATGTTATAGTATTCAGTAAAGATCCTATAATTAGCAGGATGCCAAAAGAGTATGGAATATTATCAACATACCACTTAACTTTCTATAAAGGAATAATAGTCTTTTTCACGCTAGAGGATTATTTATCCCATGAAAATATTTCATTATCAAAAGAAAGATACCTATTCATAAATGATAAAACAATTAAAGATATAGAATCTATTAATAGATCAACTATACAAAATATTAATATGATAACTATGAACGAAGATAAAACTATTCAATTAACAAAATTACCATCAACATTATGAACAACTATAATAACTTATCAGATTCCAAAAAAAAACAAATTCTAGAAAAAGAATATTGCTCGCTAAAAAAAAGCTTTGGTGAGATAGCATCTTTATATAACACTTATTCTAATAAATTAAGAAGAGACGCAATAAAATTTGGATTATCTATACGATCCAAAAGTGATGCTCAAAAAAATGCCTTATCCAAGGGTGTTGCTAAACATCCAACAAAAGGAAAAGAAAGATCAATTACAGAAAAAAATAAAATTGGACTCGGAGTAATGAAAAATTGGGAAGAGCTTCCTGATAATGAACTTCAAAAAAGAAAAAATAAAGCTAAAGAAAATTGGGATAAATTATCAGATGATACTAAAGCTAATATGATAAACTCAGCAAATGCTGCTGTAAGAGTTGCTAGTAAAGTCGGATCTAAATTAGAAAAATGTATACTAGAAAATTTACTAGCAGACGGATACAAGGTTGATTTTCATAAAGAACAAATGTTATCAAATACCAAGCTACAAATAGATATTTTTCTACCAGAAGATAATATTGCTATTGAAGTAGATGGACCTTCTCATTATGAACCAGTATGGGGCGACGAAGCATTAAAACGTAATAAGTCTTATGATAATAAAAAGACAGGACTCATACTGGGAAAAGGGTTGGTATTAATTAGAATTAAACAGATCAAGGACTTTTCACCATCACGCGGACGATTATTATATGATCAGCTGAAAACCGTTCTGATGCAAATTAAAGAAAAATTCCCGGACACAGACAACAGATATTTTGAATTAGGAGAATAAGATGGCTAAAAAAACTATTGTATCTACAGAAAATAATATCGAAATAACAGAAGCAAAAACTGTTGTTAAACCAGCTATGCACAGCTTAGAGTGGACAGACTATGTACTAAGCTTATTATCAGATGATGAAAAAATAAAGGGCAATCCAACAACTGATGGATTAAGAAGAATATTTGAAATTGCTCTGGATTGTACTGTTGTTACATCTTCAACCAAAGTAGCACAGTGTCCCGACCATAATAATGAAAAAAGAGCCACCGTGGTTCACTCCATAGGCTATATTTTAAATTCACCGACCAAGGAGACAGAAAAACAAAACACGATCAATATAGATGGTGCCGCTGACGTTTACTGGGGGAATTGCGATAAGATCTATAGAAATCATCCAGTAGCAGTTGCTGAAACAAGAGCAGAAGGACGAGCATTAAGAAGAGCCCTGAGATTACGCAAAGTGGTTGCCGCAGAAGAAATAGCCGAAAATATCGAAGACCATGTTGATGGAGATAGTATAGGTAAAATAACACCAAATCAGATTAATTTTATTGATGTTTTAGCAAAAAGACTTGATATTAATATATCTAAAACGTTAGAGAAACTTGCTTTATCAAACGATAATATCTATAATATTAAATATGACGACGCTGTTATTATTGTCAAAACACTATCAGATTTCCAGCAGGATCACTCAAAAATGTCGTCGGATCTTATTGGATATGATGAAACATGGAAACATAGATCATGAAAATTTTCTACAAAGTTAATGATAAGCTCACTTTTGAATTAGAGGCAGAAGGTCAAAAAGAAATTTTTAAAGAACTAGCAACTATTCAAGAGATTTTTAGCGAAGAAAAGTGCGGACTCTGTGGAAGTACCAATATTAAATTTGTTGTTAGAAGCGTTGATGGTAATGATTATTACGAATTAAGATGTAATGATTGTGGAGCTGTCTTAGCTTTTGGTCAACATAAAAAAGGTGGCACTTTGTTTCCAAAAAGAAAAGATGATGATGGAAATTATATGCCCAACAAAGGTTGGCATAAGTTTGTAAAAGATACTAAGGATAAATGAATAATACCACTATAGTAACAGGTATTTGGGATTTAGGAAGAGACTCTCTTTCTGAAGGCTGGGGAAGAAAATTCGATCATTATATAGAAAATTTTAAAAGATTACTAAGTATACAAGAATTAAATCTTGCTATATTTATTGATTCTTCCCTTGAGGATCTGGTATGGAAATATCGTAATAAAAATAATACGGTAGTTTATAAACACTCTATAAATGAATTTAATGGAGCGTTTTTCCCATTTTTTGACCAAGTACAAAATATACGTTTATCTGAACAGTGGCAGAATCAAGTAGGTTGGTTAAAGGATAGTACTCAGGCAAAAATGCCTTTGTATAATCCTATGGTTATGAGCAAAATGTTTTTATTACATAATGCTAAAATATTTAATCCATTTAATAGTACTCATTATTTTTGGTTAGATGGAGGAATAACAAATACTGTACATCCAGGATATTTCAGCCATGATAATGTAATAGAAAAAATAGAATCTATTACAGAAAAGATGCTATTTGTATGTTTTCCTTATGAGACTAAAACAGAAATACATGGTTTTGATATTAATGCAATGAAGAGATATGGGAAAAACAATGAGATAAATAGAGTTGCCAGAGCAGGTTTTTTTGGTGGACACAAAGATTATATTTCATCAGCAAACACACTATATTATTCTTTATTGCAAAGTTCTTTAAATGAAGGATATATGGGTACTGAAGAGAGTATCTTTACCCTTATGACATATCTTGAACCAAATACATATCATATTGAAATGATTAATGAAGATGGTTTATTAAGTACATTTTTTGAGAATGTAAAAAATAATACTACTAAACAAGATAAAATTAAAACAACACAGAATTATAAACATAATAAAATATCTTTATATATTAATACTTTTAATTCTCCAGAACAATTACAAATGGTTTTGGACTCTTTCTCTAAACATGATAAAAGATTTATAGAAAATACTGAAAAAATTCTTATTAATAATTCCACTAAAAATGAGTTATTTGAAAAATACGATAATATCTGTTCAAAGTATAACTTTATAGACCATATCAAAAAAGGTAATCTTGGTATTTGCAGAGCAAGACAGTTAGCCGCAGAACACTTTAAAGAATCTGGTAATAAATACATGTTATTCTTTGAAGATGATATGCTTTTAGACTTTAACAATAATTGTGATTTTGGTTTTAGTAAAAATGTTAAAGATCTATTTACTAATATGGTTAGAATTATGGATTTGGAAAAATATGATTTTTTAAAATTAAGTTTTAGTGAATTTTATGGTAATAATGGTCAACAGTGGAGTTGGCATAATGTTCCTAGTCCAAAAAAAGAAGAATATTTTGGTAATATAAATTCAAAACCTCCAACAAAATTTAATACTATTCATAGTTTAAACAGTGTTATTTATGCTGATGGCGAGATTTACTATTCAAACTGGCCTCATATTATAAGTCAAGAAGGTAATAAAAAATGCTTCTTAGATACAACTTGGAATAGTCCATTTGAACAAACATGGATGAGTCATATTTATAGTTTAACAAAAAACAATATAGTCAAACCAGCAATACTATTACATAGTCCCATAACACATAATAGAGTTCATCATTATGAAGCCAAAGACAGAAAAGAAAATTAAGAAAAAAACAAACATTGTAGAAACCCCAAATACTATTTTTGTACAGATAGCCTCTTATAGGGATCCTCAGTTATTACCCACAATTGAGGATATGTTACGTAATGCTAAATATCCAGAAAATATAAGTATTGGTATAGCATGGCAGCACTGTAATAGTGATACTTGGGCGGATATAGAAAAATATGCTGATGATAGCAGATTTAAAATTATAGATATACCATATGAAGAAAGTAAGGGGGTTTGTTGGGCCAGAAATAAAGTTCAACAACTATATGATGGAGAAAAGTATACTCTGCAAATAGATAGTCATCACAGATTTGTTAAAAATTGGGATGAAATATTAATTAATATGATAGTTGATCTACAGAATAATGGTTATGATAAGCCATTATTAACAGGATATATACCGAGTTTTGATCCTGATAATGATCCTGCTGCAAGAGTTAATACTCCGTGGAAAATGAACTTTGATAGATTCATACCAGAAGGAGCGGTATTTTTTCTACCGGCTAATTTTGACTCTTGGGATGATCCAACAAAACCATTGCCAGCAAGATTCTATAGTGCGCATTTCGCTTTTACAGTAGGAGAATTTTGTAAAGAAGTTCCTCATGATCCATATTATTATTTTCATGGAGAAGAAATTAATATTGCAGCCAGAGCTTATACCTGTGGATATGATCTATTTCACCCCCATAAAGTAATATGTTGGCATGAGTATACCAGAAAAGGCAGAACCAAACAATGGGATGATGATAAGCATTGGGGAGCCAGAAATACAGAATCTCATTTAAGAAACAGAAAACTCTTCGAGATGGATGGAGAAAAAAGAGATATAGATTTTGGAAAATATGGATTTGGTAATGTCAGAACACTAAGAGACTATGAAAGATATTCTGGTCTTAGTTTTAAATATAGGGCCATACAACAGGATGTTTTGGATCATAAGCCTCCACCAGATCCGTCTAAAGATTTAACAGATGAAGAATTCGATAGCAAATTATTAAAAATATTTAAACACTGTATAGATATTGGATATAATCAAGTTCCAGAAAATGATTATGATTTTTGGGCAGTAGCATTCAAAGATGAAAATGGTCAGGATATGTACAGAAAAGATGCTGATAAAGAAGAAATTATAAGGATGAAAAATGATCCTGATAATTATTGTAAAGTATGGCGAGAGTTCCAAACGGATAAAAAGCCTCATAGTTGGATAGTTTGGCCGCATAGTATTAGTAAAGGATGGGCAGATCCAATTACTGGATTTTTACCATGATTAATAATTTTTGTTTTCTTAGTGAAGCTAATTATCCTAATTATGTTAATAGGATACAACAATATTCTATTCCAAGATATTTAGAACTTAATATTAATATACCTTTTTATATAAGCACTAATTATAAAAATTTATTTAAAGAAGAATATTTAAATCATGAATATATTAAAATTTATGATATTGAAGAACTTAGAAAAAATAATATCAAATCTCAGAATTATGAATTATTACCGTCAGATCCCACAGGAATATATCCAGCAAGATATCCGTGGAATTTAAGACGTTTTATTTTAGAAAAAGCCATAGATGATGGATATTTAGGATTATTTTTTATAGAGTGCGACACTAAGATTCATCCTGGTATTAATAATAGTCGTTTAATAGAACTAATGAATAATCTTTATAGTCCCAATACTGTTAAAACCTCATCTGCTAGATTTGTTTATAAAAACAGATCTCCAGCTTGTGTGTTTGATTATCATAATGAGTATATAAAAGATTTAAAATTAAATTTTAATGATGAGGATTATGATAGTCTGGATGGAACAAATCAATTATTTTTTGGTAAAGATACAGAGAGTTTGAAACAATTTATCAATAACTGGCATTTGATATCAGATTATGGCTATGAAAAACCATGGGGATACAAAAGTGGATATTTATCTAATTTATCATTCATAATACCTATGTCCAATTTTAAATTAATACATACTGAAACACCATTTATAACAGAACATTCTTTTGATGATAGGTATTAAATTACAGTATTATTATGTTTAAAATATTAGATTCTAAATTAGCAGATGCCGGATTCTATATAAATCTTGATGAGTCTATAGAAAGGAAAAATTTTATAGAAAATCAGAAAGAAATTTTTAGTATAAGTAATCTGGAAAGGTTTTCTGCTTTATCTAATGAATTAAGACAATCATCTTGTACAGAAAGTCATAGGGCAATTTTTAGAAAATGTATCAATAATGGTATTAAAAAAACATTTGTAGCAGAAGATGACTTTGTTATAAATGCAAAATTTAATTTCTTAAATAAGAATATAGAATTATCTAGTATTTTAGAGTATCTGGTAGATTTTGATGATTATGATGTTTTAATGTTTGGATGTAACCCTAAGAAAAAACTTATAGTTCAAAGTAAATATATAGCAAAAAATTTGAGTAGCACAGGAGCCTGGGCATATATAATAAAAGAAAATGCTATGAAATATATATTAGATAACTATAATTATAGAAAAGATTACTGTGCTATAGATGATATATTACCAAGTTTAAATGGTAAAGGATTTAAAACAGTTGTAACATTACCACAAATTTGTAATCATAGAGATGGTATAGAATCAACATTACAGCCACATGTTGGAGTAACACACTACTCTACTTGGATAAATGGTAATTGGGATAAATATTTTTTTGATTATATAAAGAATGAAGATGAGCTAATCAAGTCTATAGATAATGAATATCTAGTACCTCAAAAATTAACTGTTGTTATAACGGGACATTCTGTAGAAAATTGGCTATTCCACCTAAGATATTTATTACAGAGTATGCCAAAAATATTATTTGATTGTCATTTTATAGTATGTTATGATAATTTTAGTTATGATGATAAGTTTAATTTATCAAAATTTTTTA
>Ga0315906_10000257_pt1 | contig 88873 bp, 70 predicted proteins | sample LakEriMetagenome_4_FD_203526 | JGI IMG/M metagenome (GOLD analysis project Ga0315906, IMG submission 203526) | Freshwater fungal communities from buoy surface, Lake Erie, Ohio, United States - Buoy 2 MA122 | ecosystem: Environmental > Aquatic > Freshwater > Lake > Lake biofilm | place: USA...
AATTCAGTCTGAAATCGAGGGAATGATCATGCGCTATCGAAATAAGTATCCCTCTATCTCGTTCTATGTTACCGGAGGTGACGCCAAATACTTTGATTTCGAAGGAAAAAATGACATCTTTGCACCCGAAAACCTTACACTTGAAGGTCTTTACACAATATATCTTCACAATGCGATATAGCTCAGCTCTGTTTTTCACACTTGTTCTTTTCTTCGCACCAATGAAAAGAGTAGACGCGCAAACGATCTATTCCCCGTGGAGCTCATTTGGAATTGGTGACCGATCTCAAACGGAACACGGCATATTCACAGGATTGGGAAACAGCAGAATCAGTGTAATGGATTCAACGGTGCTCAATTTTTACAACCCTTCTACCTACAGCCAGCTCAGCAAAGGACTGCCACTCTACTCTTTAGGACTGAATGGACGTTTGAATCAACTTCAGACCTCACAGCAAAATACATTGAATTTCACCCTAATTCCAGACCATTTTGCAATGGCCTTCGGATTGAAGAACTTTTTCGGACTTGCTTTTGGACTCAAACCATTTACCAGAATGGGATATGACATTACTTATCGTTCAAAAGTAGGTTCAGATTCCATCAAATACACCTACCGGGGCAAAGGAGGTTCACATGAAGTATTTCTGGGCTTAAGCACGGATTTAGTTCACTTTAAATCGACTCGCATCAGCGTCGGCGGGAATTTTGGCTACCTCTTTGGCAATACATTGAAAGAGCGTCAGAGTGTTTTGATCACTGGAAATTCGATTGTCGGTGGCGTTGACTGGAACGAGGTACGTTTGAATGCACTTCACTATGAAGTTGCAGCCAGCTGGAAACAAAAATTGGGATCCAATCAGTCGATTATGTTTACTGCTGTTTGGGAGCCTACTCAGACGCTCAATGCAAGTACGAACACCTACTTATTCTATGGAAATGTAGAAGATCCTGAATTGTACGATACGCTCAGTGCAAGCTCAGAAACGAACGTTCCAATTGATCTTTCAGGAAGAATTCAATATGGTTTCTCCTGGACGCATTGGTTTAAAGACCAGCGCAAGGACAACTCAACAAGAAACAGTGAACTTGCACTTCATTTAAATTATACAAAAGCGCTTGCCACATCCACCACACCAAATGCCATCAACGCATCAGAAGGGTGGAACATTGGGTTCCAATACACCCCGGAAACCGATTTTCTTGAAAATTCTTCCAATGCCAATTTTCTGGAAAGAGCGCACTACAGAACAGGATATTATCAGCTTCAACTTCCATATACCCTGAATGGAAAAGCTGTGGTTGATCAAGGATACACACTCGGTTTCGGAATTCCTGTGACATCCTTCAGGACCTTGTCTTCCTTGAACCTGGCCATTTCATTGGGAGAACGCGCAGATCGAGTTGGTCCAGCGTACAAAGAGCGTTACCTTGGATTCAGTATGGGGATCATACTAGCCCCTTCAAATTTTGACAAGTGGTTCCTGAAAAGAAAACTGGACTGACGAAATGCTTCATGAGTCATAGATTTTTCAAGTTCTGCTATTGGGTGTTGTTGCTTGCACTTTTTACTCTTCAATCCTGCGTAAATGATTTGCAGTCAATTCAACGGGTAACATATGATCCGAAAGCGCCGGAAGAAGTAACCAAAAATTTACGTGTTTTTTACAATGACTCTGGTTTTGCACGAATAGAGATTTACGCTGCACTGGCTGAAACCTGGTCCTCTCCTGAGATGGTTACAAAACTCAAGGATGGGGTGAAAGTGAATTTCTTTTCAGAAGATGGGAAGGTTGTTTCGACGTTGACAGCCTTGTATGGTGAAGTTAATTTTTCGAAAGGCAAGTTATTCGTTAAAGATTCAGTTCAATTGTACAACCATGTAAAAAAGCAACGTCTCATCACGGAGTCTTTGCACTGGAATCAACGCGACAGTACAATTTACACACACTCGACTGTAGTTGTGCGTGATCCCGCAGGAGTCTTATACGGCGACGGCATTCGGACCAAACAGGATTTCTCTGAATACACATTTCTAAAACCACGAGGAAAATACGACTTTGATAAAGACTGACCTATGGAATACTATAACAAAATCATGACCTACGTCTGGCTGCTTGCCGGAATTTCTATTTTTTTGATGACTACGTTCATGTGCTTTGCGGATGATTACAGAAAATGGGTGTTTTATTATCTGTTTTCTGCCATTTCTTTTGGCATGTATTTCATGAAACGATGGATGGTAAAACGAATGACTAAGCATATGGAGTACCTCCAGGAGGAGAAAAAAAAGAACAATTAATACCATTAATCACTCAAACGGAACGTTGATGCTTTACTACTCTGTTTCCGTAAAAGTTTTCTTAAATCCACCAAGGACCTTTGTATCTTTGTTTGACTTTCAATCGTTGAAGTTATTTTGCAACCATGATCCAAAATAATCAGCTGCGTCTCTTTTTAACTGCTATAATGTTTTTCATTGCAGAAATCCTGGTTGCGCAGCAATTATTAAATGGTCACATCGTCGATGAGCAGAATGTAGCCATCCCCTTCGCGAAAGTTTTTGTGAAGAACAATGCAGAGATGAGAACTATCACAGACGCCAATGGCTACTATGAGATGCGTTTGTTTCCAGGAGAATATTTTCTTGTGTTTAATGCCACCGGATTCAATGAAAGGGAGGCCTATGTCACCGTAGCTGATCAGCCCGTGACCAGAGACATACAGTTGTTTCCGACTACAGTAAAAGATCTGGAGTACATAGAGGTCAGTGTAAAAAAAACCAATCCCGGTCGCGAGATTATGTTGAAAGTGGTCGAAAAACGCGATTCGATCAGTTTATGGAATTTCCCGCACAGCGTAGACGCATACATCAAGGCCACCGAAAAGATAGATCAGAAAGAGAAAGAAGAAAAGGAGAAGAAGAAAAAGAATGAAGCCGAGTCTAACGACCCTTCTGGAATCGTGGATCCGTTCGAAGCTGAAAAGAAGGAACGTGATAAACTTGCTGAGCAAATGAACTTGGTAGAAGTACAGTTAAAGCGATATTATGCGCCGCCCAACAAAGTCAAAGAAGTACGAAATGCTTATGAAAAAAGAGGCGACGAACGCAATCTTTATTACACCACCACGGTGAAATCAAATTTCAATTTCTTTCAGAATCTCCTGCACCTCGACGACCTCCATCAATCACCCGTAAGTTCACCAATCTCCATACCGGGCATACTTTCCTACAAATACCGCCTTGAGGAACAATACGAGGAAAACGGACAACGTATCAGCAAGATCAAAATCATTCCACGAAGCTCTGCAACAACTACGCTAGAAGGATATATTTGGGTAATTGATACACTTTGGTTGGTTCAGAAGCTTGAATTAACACTTAACAAAGGAAATTTACTTGTGTACGACCGTTTTACAATTCGTCAAACATTTGAACATCCGGGTGATACGCTCTGTGTGCTCACTCATCAGGAGCTGGATTATGGAGTAAAATATAAAGATCGAAGCTCCACATGTTCAACCATTGCCGATTTCAGCAATTATGCCTTCCAACCGGCTTTTGCAAAGAAATTCTTTGGTAATGAACTATCAGTTACTGAGGAAGAAGCTTATGATAGGGACTCTTCCTTCTGGAACAGCCAGCGAAAGATTGCACTGACAGAGGAAGAAAAAGCTTTCATTCTGATCAAAGATTCCATTCGTGATTATCAGAATCGAAAGGAATACCTCGATTCCGTCGATGCAGTTTTCAATAAAATTACCTTTTTAAAAGTTATTTGGTGGGGCATTGACCACCGTAACAGAGAGAAAAAATCGCAATGGACGATCAGCTCAATTGCAGCAACATCACGTCCTGTTTATATTGCCGGACCAAGAGTGGCACCCAGTTTTTACTATTTTAAAAAATGGAAGAACGAACACGCTCTCGACTCCTATACAGAGACCTCTATGGGGATTCTGAATGCCGACCTGAAAGGACGAACATGGTGGCGGTACAGGTATGCTCCTTTTCATTTTGGAACAGCATACTTTTCTTTTTCTCATGATTTTGACGCCATACGTAGTTATGATGCCATCACACAGATCTACAAACGAGAGAATTTCATAGAAGCAACTAGCGGAGAAATTGGAAATGAATATGAGGTTTTTAATGGTTTTTATTTAAACACAACCTTCGAATTTACGGAACGACGCAGTTTACGGAACTATGAGTTTTTAACTGTTTTAGATGAGTCTCTTCCAAACAATAGTCCACTTGATTTTCAGACATATCAGGCACTGATAGGGACAGCTACCATCACCTATACCCCGTTCCAGAAATACATGAAGGAGGCCAAGAAGAAGGTATTGCTGGGGTCCCGTTTTCCATCGATCTATGCAACCTACGAACGAGGTATACCCGGACTGTTTGGCAGTGACATAGATCACGAGTACGGAAGAATGGGGGTCATGCAGACGTTTAAAATAGGTACGATCGGCACATCCTCTTATCATTTTCTAACAGGAAAATTCTTAAGCTCTAAGAATTTATATCTTGCCGACTTTAAATTCCAGCGCAGAAGTGATCCGATCTGGTTTTCAAATCCTCTGTATTCTTTTCAGGGATTGGACTCCTCCCTCCCGTCTAAAGATTATTTTCTGGAAGGCCATTTTGTACACCATGACAACGGTGCGATCATCAACAAGATTCCTTTCATGAAAAAAACAAACATCGGTTTGGTAATGGGTGTTGGAGCATTGTACGTGAAAGAATTCGATTGGCAGCACTATGAAATTTTTGCCGGACTCGAACGAAACTTCAAATTCTCTCGCCGAAGACTGCGTATCGGAATTTACGGTGTAGCATCAGACGGAAACAAAATGGATCCGAGGATAAACTATAAAGTTTCTTTTGCTTTGTTGGATGATCGAAATATGAAGTGGAACTTCTAATCGCTACGTCATTCACAATTTATATCTTTAGCACAAAATTCGCGACATGTACGGAGAACTTCAACTTCATCTTCAAGCAGAGCTTAAAGCGATTGAAGAAGGTGGAATATACAAAAGAGAACGCATCATAACTTCACCACAGGGAGCGAGGGTTCAAGTTTCTACCGGAGAAGAAGTGGTGATCATGTGTGCGAACAATTATTTGGGGCTTTCTTCTCATCCATCGGTGATACAGGCTGCAAAAGATGCTCTTGATTCACATGGTTTTGGCATGTCATCCGTTCGTTTTATCTGTGGAACGCAAGACATTCACAAAGAACTTGAAGCGAAGATTGCAAAATTCTACGGAACAGAGGACACGATTCTTTACGCTGCTGCTTTTGATGCAAATGGAGGTGTTTTCGAACCACTTTTTACAGAGGAAGATGCCATCATTTCAGATGAATTGAACCACGCATCGATTATCGACGGAATTCGTTTGTGTAAAGCAGCTCGTTACCGATACAAACATTCAGATATGTCGGATCTGGAAGAACAACTGCAAAAGGCACAAGCACAGAGGTATCGAATCATTGTCACGGATGGCGTGTTCTCCATGGATGGCGACATCGCAAAAATGAATGAGATTTGTGATTTAGCTGATAAGTACGATGCGTTGGTAATGACAGACGAATGTCATTCAGCAGGATTTATCGGAAAAACCGGCCGTGGTGTTCCGGAATATCACAATTGTATGGATCGTGTGGATATCATAACAGGCACTCTTGGAAAGGCACTAGGTGGAGCGATGGGTGGGTACACAACGGGCAAAAAAGAGATCATCGATATGCTTCGTCAGCGTTCCCGACCATACTTATTTTCCAATTCCCTCTCCCCTGCTATCGTTGGTGCATCGAATAAAGTCTTTGATATTTTGAGCTCAACAACAGAACTTAGAGATACGCTTGAATTCAATACAAACTATTTCAAAGAAAGAATTATCGCTGCAGGATTCGATATCAAACCAGGTGATTCACCTATTGTTCCGATCATGTTGTACGATGCCGCTTTGTCTCAAAAGTTTGCCGATGCACTATTGAAAGAAGGCGTCTATGCTATCGGATTCTTTTATCCGGTGGTAGCTAAAGGTCAGGCAAGAATTCGTACACAGATTTCTGCAGCACATACTGTTGAAGATCTGGACAAAGCAATCGCGGCTTTTATAAAAGTTGGTAAAGAACTAGGCGTAATTTGAAGAGTTTAAAACATATAGTAGCAGCTTGCTTGTTGTTGATTTTCACAGGAACGATTGTGGTATGCAGTATAGTTACGACCTCAAAAGACTCCACTTTTTCTGTTTGTCAAGAGGAGAATTCGGGAGAAGACAACGACTCATTTGAATACGATTCAATTATTTACCACCGTGATCCTGAAATTTACTTCATTGAACAATCAGTATCAAAAGAAATGGCCATTGCTGCTGTAATTGGCACTACTTGTCCCTATACCAGCAAAGTTTTTTCTCCTCCTGATTTGATTTAATGGGTACGCACTACATTAATTCAAATCACATTCATGAAAAAATTATTTTCATCCTGGAAACAGGATTTACCTTCTAGTATTGTTGTTTTCCTTGTTGCACTTCCTTTGTGCCTTGGGATTGGTTTGGCTTCTACCAACATAGAGGGTATTAAAGGTCTTCCCAATATTTTTTCCGGTCTGATCGCTGGAATTGTCGGAGGAATCGTTGTAGGAGCCATAAGCAAGAGTAAAATTGGTGTCTCGGGCCCTGCTGCAGGGTTGATTACTATTGTTGTAGCGTCTATTGTTACTCTTGGAAGTTACGAAGCATTCTTAACTGCTGTCGTTTTAGCCGGGGTTATACAGCTAAGCGCAGGATTTGCAGGTCTCGGTTCACTTGGAAACTATTTTCCTTCAACTGTCATAAAAGGTATGCTCGCTGCAATCGGCATAACGTTGATTCTTAAAGAAATTCCTCATGCCCTTGGCTATGACAAAGACTTTTTTGGTGATGAATCCTTTTTTCAGATGGATGGACACAACACCTTTTCGGAGTTGGCATATGCATTTAATGCCCTAAGCCTTGGTTCGATTGTAATCAGTTTAATTTCGCTCGTAATTCTGATTGTTTTTGAATTGCCTCGTATTAAAAAAATTGCCATTTTTAAGTTTATTCCTCCCGCCCTGATTGTTGTGGTGTTTGGAATAACATTCAATGCGGTTTGTTATTGGGTGAACCGTTTCCTCTATGTAGGCGAAAAACACCTAGTTGCCATACCTGTATCTGACTCCTTTCAGAGTTTTTTAGGTCAATTCAGCTCTCCAAACTGGACTTTTCTAACGAATCCTCAGGTATATGTTATCGCTTTAACGATTGCATTAGTTGGCAGTCTTGAAACCTTATTGAGTGTTGAGGCGACCGACCGAATTGATCCAGAAAAAAATCTAACCCCAACCAATCATGAATTGAAAGCGCAGGGAATAGGAAATATTCTGTCCGGATTGATTGGAGGATTGCCAATTACCCAAGTGATCGTTCGAAGTTCTGCAAATGTAAATTCAGGAGGAAAATCAAAATTATCTACCATCATTCATGGATTTTTACTCTTAATCTGCGTATACTTTATTCCCGATCTTTTGAATAAAATACCACTTGCGTCGCTCGCCGCAATTTTGATCATGGTTGGGTACAAACTCTCAAAAATAGAGCTTTACACCTCGACATACCGATTGGGAATAGACCAGTTCCTGCCTTTTGTAACAACAGTACTCGGGGTGATCTTTACCGATTTATTGAAAGGTATCGGAATAGGGTTACTAGTGGCAATATTTTTCATCTTGAGAAGAAATTACAAACGAAGCTTTTCTGTTATGGATGGCGAGGATGAAAATGTGAAGGTTCTTAAACTTCAGGAGCACGTTACCTACCTAAACAAAGGCAGTATACATGCGTTGCTCGAGGAAATACCGTCTAATTCCACTTTAATAATTGACATGTCTAAATGCAAATACGTTGACTTTGATGTAACGGAGATGATCAACGATTTTGAACTATTTACCGCGAAAAAGAAAAATATAATTGTTACTAAAACAAAATAAATGGAAACATACTATCAAAAACTTCTAGAGAATAACAAGAAATGGGTCGCAAATCAACTTGAGAAAGACCCCAAATTCTTCGATGAATTAGCCAAAGGTCAGCAACCTCCCCTCCTCTGGATTGGATGTTCGGACAGCCGGGTGCCGGCCAATGAGATTATCGGTGCTCCTGCCGGAGAGGTGTTTGTTCACCGAAACATCGCCAATATGGTGATCCACTCAGACATGAGTATGCTAAGTGTACTGGATTATGCCGTAAACGTGCTCAAAGTGAAACATGTCATTGTTTGTGGCCATTACAAATGTGGTGGTGTACAAACAGCCATGACGAACAAACATGTCGGACTGATTGACAACTGGATACGCCACATAAAAGATGTATACAGATTTCATCAGTCTGAGCTAGATGCAATCACTGATGATAAAAAACGTTTTGACCGTTTCGTAGAATTAAATGTGGTTGAACAAGTATACGATCTCGCCAAAACATCTATCGTACAAGAAGCTTGGCTCAAAAATCAGGACCTGCACCTACATGGTTGGGTTTACGATGTGGCTGATGGACTTATTAAAGACTTGGATGTTACATTAAAAAATGACAAATCTTTAGCCGAAGTATTCCGATTAGATCTCTAAAAGAACAGTGGAAAGCATTTGAACCATTGGCTCAAGGACATAGAACAGCGATTTCGCGCTTCGGCTAATTCAGACAATGCGTCTGAAATGGCAAAATATATGAAGGGAATTGCTCCATTTTTCGGCATTAAGTCAGCAGATCGCAGATCAATTCAAAAAGAGTGGTTTAAAACCTTGCATCCCCTGGAAAGAACTGAATTCTGGACTTTAATCCATTCGTTATGGGAAAAAAATGAACGCGAGTTTCAATACCTTGCTGTTGACCTTCTGAATATGCAGCCTAAAAAGAAGTATCATCCAGAAGATTCTCAGGAGTTAGAACGACTCATTACCACAAAATCGTGGTGGGACACTGTGGATCTTTTAGCTTCAAATTATTTGGGTAAGTACCTAATGATCTTTCCGGATGAAGGGAAGGTTTTAATTGAAAAATGGCGCCATAGTGACAACCTTTGGTTGAAGAGATCGTGCCTGATCTTCCAATTGAAATATGGCAAAAAAACAGATGTGGACTTACTCAAAAGTTTGATTCTGCAGTTTTACCTAATGAATGAATTCTTTATTCAAAAAGCAATTGGTTGGTCACTGAGGCAGCTTTCGAAGAGCGATGTTGAATCTGTGAGGAAAATACTGAGTGATATTCCTTTGAAAGGGATCGCGCTTCGGGAAGCACACAAATACCTTTAGGAGGGTACCTGTTGAATAAACGTAATCACTACCTCGTTGAAATGGTCAGGTTGCTCCACATTCACTACATGGCCACAATTCGGGACAACATGCAATTTCGAAGAGGTATGGTGTTCGACAAGTTTTGTTATCGATGGAAGAAACATGTGATCGTCTTCCCCCATAATGTACAAGGTGGGCTTTTTGGCATCCTTAATTCTGAACAATTTCAAGAGTGCATTAACTTGTGAAATGAGCGTAAACCACCTTATAAATTCCTTTTGATAGAGGCGTTTTGCTTCATTAATAAACAACAAACGTGATTCTCTGTGGTTCTTTTTCGGCATGATAACCCACGCCAAAAAACGGTACATCACAAGATAAGGGATCACAGATTTTGTTAGACTGCCCAAGCGCATCAAAATCTGGCCTTGTACATTGATCTTCATAACAGCACCACCCAAAATCATACTTTTCGTGCGTTCAGGGAAGCGTTCGGTTATTTCCCGTATGATGATCGTTCCGAGAGATATCCCAACAAAATGAGTGCTTTGAATCTTTAAATGATCCAACACTTCAATAACGTCATTCCCAATACTATCAAAAGAATAGCGTTTGTAGGTTTCGTTGGTTGGGCCCTTCGATCTTCCGTGACCTCTGAGGTCCAACAACAACACATTGAATTCCTTTGAAAACGATTTCAATTGCTTATGCCAGATCGCACTACTTCCCCCTGCACCATGGACAAAGGTCACCCACTCTGTGGAATTCGGATGGACATGTGTACTGAAATGAAGCATTTATGGAAGAATCAATGAAGGTGGAAAGGTACGCATAAGTTCTGCTGAAACTTTAGAAACTTCAAACAATTTTCAATGAGAAAGGTTGACCGCAAAATGGTTAAAAGTATCTTTGAAAGAAAAACATGGCACTGATTAAAGAATGCAATGGTATTTCCCCAAAATTTGGAGATGATTGTTGGTTCGCAGAAAATGCGACGATCATTGGTGATGTAATTACCGGGGACCAATGTTCTATTTGGTATAGTGCTGTGGTCAGAGGAGATGTAAACTCCATCCGAATGGGCAACAAAGTCAACGTCCAGGACGGAGCTGTCATACATTGCACATTTGAAAAAACGAAAGTTCATCTTGGAAATAATGTATCCATCGGTCATAATGCTATCGTGCATGGTTGCACTGTGGAGGACAATGTGCTCATCGGAATGGGAGCAATCGTAATGGATAATTGTCATATTGAGTCAAATTGCATTATTGCCGCAGGTGCAGTTCTTCTTGAAGGATCTCGAGCTGAGTCTTGGAGTATCTATGCAGGCGTTCCGGCCAAAAAGGTTAAAACCCTTTCTCCGGAGCTATTTGAAGGAGAAGTACAACGTATTGCCAACAATTATGTGAAATATGCCGGCTGGTTCAAATGAAAAACGAGACATTACGACCATTCAAGATCTGGAATTTTTGATACGTAAGTTCTATGACAAATTACTGGTTGACGAGCAGATTGGACATTTTTTCATAAAACTGAATTTAGAAGAACACATTCCTAAAGTTGCCTCCTTTTGGGCATTCATTGCTTTAGACAGCCCGGGTTATAAAGGCAACATGATGGAAGCTCATGCCAAACTAGAGCTAAAAACTGCTGATTTCGAACGTTGGTTGAACCTCTTTCATCAAACAATTCATGAATACTTCACAGGGGAAACAGCTGATTTCATAGTTCAACGATCTTCCCTCATCGCCTGGACGATGCAGTCCAAGCTGTGATTACTCTGTCACGATACTGACAATACCATTTAAAGGTTCATCACCTGTTTCAATGATAAAATAGTAACTACCAACAGGCAACTCTTTATCATTAAACGTCCCATTCCAGGGCTTCGTAGAATACTTTCCTTTGTCGGAGGCATACAACAATGATCCCCAGCGATTGTATACGAACACTTGGTTTTCTGGATAATTCAAATCAAGATCCTGAATATTCCATACATCATTCACATTATCCCCATCAGGTGTGAATGCTGTAGGAATGGTAATATCGCATGGAATAATGTTAATTGTAACGATATCGGCCGGACCAGAACATCCATTTAGTTGTTCATTGACGTAGTAATTGCTAGATCCCAGGATTTCTGATGGCATCATTGTAGAGCCGTTGCCGATTGGATTTGTTAGTGTTTCATCCGAATACCAAACAAATCCCCCTGAACCTCCTGAAACAGTCATTGGCAAGAGTTCTGAGCCTATACAATAAGTTGCATCCGTTCCTGCTAAAGGTGCAGATGGAACTGGATTAATCAGAATCGTTTGTGTTACGGATGTCGAATTTGAACAGAATGCATCACTAATAGCTGTTAACAGGTAAACGCCCTCTAAATTTCCCAAAGATATAGGCGACGTGCTACCCGTGATCGTTTGCAATGGTCCCCCATCTATTGAGTACGTCAATGTCCAGACAGGTGATCCGGAAACATCTACGAATATCTCTCCAATGACATCACCTTCACAATAATTCGATCCACCGGAAAAAGAAATCACCGCTGGTAACGGATTAATACTAATTTCCTGCGTTCCGGAAGCAGTATTTGTACAATTTACATCACTTATCGCTGTAATGTTATAAACACCATCAGCGTTTCCAAGAGATATCGGAGAGGACGATGCGGAAACTGTCTGTGTTGGTCCGCCATCAATAGAGTATGATACTGTCCAGCCGGGTGAGCCAGTCACATCAACAGTAACATCTCCAACCATATCTCCGGCGCAGTAAGTCCCACCTCCATTTATAGAACTAATTACAGGCAATGGATTCACAACAATGGTCTGTGAACCCGAAGCGACACCCGTACAATTCGCATCTGTAATTGATGTAATAGAATAAGAACCCGGACTGTTCCCAAGTGAAATAGGCGATGAAGTTGCTGTAGTTGTCTGGGTGGCTCCGCCATCAACTGTATAACTTAATGTCCAGGAAGGTGCTCCCGTAACAGCAACAGTAATATCATTAACCAATGCCCCTGCACAGTAGTCATTACCACCTGAGATCAGGGCAGTAGGAACCGCAAGCGCATTCACAGTTACACTTCCGGGACTTGTACCCGGACATCCAGAAACATCGGTTAATGAGGTGACCTGATACTCCCCGGAGGTGACATTATTCAAAACAACGGGACTGGAAGTAACGTTGTTGAGGGTGTAAGTTGTCGTACCATCGGTATAGACAAGATCCCAAGGTCCGGTTCCGGTAAGCGAAATCGTCACATCGACTCCAGTCGGGGTCACATTCACACAGTAGCTCCCACCTCCACTGATGGAGGAAGATGAAGGAGATAACCCGGGATTGACCGACACCGTTGCCGTTTCAGTGCAACCAATCGATGAGGTAATCGTCACGTGATAGGTTCCTGCACACAATCCGGTAGCCGTTTGAGAGGTTTGTCCGATTGGCGACATTAATGCATCAAGCCATTCATAAGTGTATCCTGGAATCGAACCGGAAGGCATTGCTGTAGCTTGACCATCACAACCGCATGCTTCATTCGCATCTACCACCGCACTGGCGACCAAAGGTGGAATTGGTGTGCAATTGTTATTAAACTGACCAATAAAAGCCCCATTTTCGGGGTTGTTCGGTAATCCTGGGGTTTGAAAATTTCCGCCGCATTGATTTGCATCCAAAAAAATTTCATCATCCGTGCAAGCGAGGGTCCAGTTTGACTGAACAAGTGGATCCCCATCATTAAAATAATAGACAGTATTTCTGTGATCGGATGTCAATTCCGCACCTGCACTAAAATAGATCTGTGTATTTAGATTGACATCGCCGTAACAGACCGAAAACACTTCACATCCGAGTAAATTTACTATTCTCGCACAGTCGCCTGAATTGGCAAGCAAGGTATTGCTCCAGTTTCCTCCAGGTGTCCAACCAGTGGATGGATAGGAACACGCAATTGCACCAGGGGTTGTGTTGTTACTTTCAAAAAGTGTTGGACTCGAAATCGGTGCTATAATACTACAATTCCCATCCGATAAGGACAAATCTATCGCTGGAATAGAAGGATCGGGTGAAGCATCATTGTATATTAATATAAGTGTTCCCATAGGAATTGCTGCCCAAAGCGGATCATTTGAAAAACGAATCGCACCCGCCGCAATACCTCCAGTTCCGTGATATCCACTGTTGTCGTCAAAGATCCACCCACGAATATCGATAGAAGGCGGAACCGACAAACCACAGTTATAAGCTGCGGCTGTATCAACCACCACAAATTCTACGTACTCCATATTTCCTGTAACTCCCTGAGAAACCTCATTCATTATCAATGTCTGAGAAAAAGAAGTCAGAGAGAAAATAAGGAATAAAAACAGAATGAATTTTCTTTTCATAGGAACGTTTTAGCCGGAGCGAATTTACAACTCTCAGCAATAGAATTCCAAAGAATACAGTAAATTAATCAATCCTTAAAAATGGATATGTTCAGAGCGAATAGATCTGCCAATAAAAGACTCAGCCTGACGGTCAAAAACTTGATTATTTTCTGACGTAAGGAAACGTAAAGAAGCGTCTTTTATGCATCGCTCATTTATTTCAGGATGACGTTCAAGGTAGTTCACCAATTTTTCTGCAACCAGGGAACCCTGGGTGATGATTTGGATATGTTGCGGAACAATACTTCTCAAATACTCACTCACGATCGGGTAATGTGTACACCCCAATAGGATCGTGTCAATTTTTGAATCCTTTTGGAGCAATTGCTCTACATCGTTCTTAATAAAAACCTTTCCTGCCTCAGAAAATTGCAAATTATTCTCAATTAATGGCACCCACATGGGACAAGCATGTTGAACTACCGAACAGTCCGGAGCAAATTTCGCAAGCTCAATCACATAAGATTCTGATCTTACAGTTCCTTCGGTGGCCAGTATTCCGACGTGTTTAGAGCGCGTCATCGAGCCCAACGATTCAGTACTAGGGCGAATTACTCCAAGCACACGTCTATCTGGAAACATTTTCGGAAGATCATTTTGTTGAATTGTGCGCAATGCTTTGGCGGATGCTGTGTTACAAGCCAACACCACCAAATGGCACCCCCTTGAGAAAAGTTCAGTGACTGCTTGCAGCGTATATTCATACACAACATCAAAAGAGCGAGAACCATACGGTGAACGGGCATTGTCACCCAAATAAAGGAAATCGTACTGTGGCAAGGCTTTTATAAATTCACTCAGCACTGTAAGTCCTCCATAGCCAGAGTCAAAAACACCAATCGGACCTTTCACTTGATTCATCTACCAAAGCTACAAAAAAGGGGCTATGTTTTCACACAGCCCCCCTCGGATAGTAATTTGAAACAAATTTATTTCTTCATAGCTTCGGCGTCCAGCTTGAGCAATTCAGCAAGCACCTCACCTGTGATGTCCATTCCACCTTTGAAGTAAAGTGTAACGGTTTCATCAATGACGTAGTTCAACTTTTTCCTTTCTGAAACAATCTCAACTGCCTTCTGAACTCTATCCAGAATTGGCTTGTTCAGCTCCTGTGAAAGTATTTGCATTTCTTGATTCAAAGATTGCTCTCTTTCTTGAAGATTCTGCTGTTTCTTCATGATCTTATCCTCTTCAATCTTGATTTGCGCTTGGATCATATTAGGCCTATCTTTTTCGTACTTGGCGTAAGCTGCATTCAAATCAGCTTCCATTTCCTGCAATTCTTTCACACCGTTCGCCTCAAATTCCTGCAGTTTTTTCAAGGCCTCTTTTCGTGAAGGAAGTGTATCCAAAAGTTTTTGAGAATTCACATGTGCCACTTTCGATTGTGCACTTACTACTCCTACACTTAACATGACCGCCAGGGCCAAAATCAACTTTTTCATTTCTAATTTACTTTACTGTTTATTCGTACTTGTGATACCCATTTCTTTTAAAACTTCATCACTTATATCAAACTTGCTATCGGCATACACCAGATTGCTTTGATTTGCTTTGTCAAAAACAAAAGAATAATTCCGTTTAGAAGCCACCTTTTGCATCGCATCAAACACTTTATCCTGAATTGGTTTGATCAGCTCCTGGCGCTTTTGAAAGTAATCTCCATTCACTCCAAACCGCATTTTCTGCATTTCCATAGCTTCGGTTTCAAGTTTGGTGAGCTCTTCTTTTCGCTTGTTCTTCTCCTCGCTTGGCAGAAGTACTTCTTCTCTCGCAAAATTATCTTTCTTAACGCGCAATTCCTGGTAACGACTTTCAATCTCCTCCGTCCATCGCTCTGCCAGCTTATCCAGTTTCTCCTTTGATTCTTTGTATTCCGGCATGCTGTTGAGAATAAAATCAGAATCAATGTACGCGTACTTCTGCGCATTGACAAAGGTTGTGCCAAAGACGATAAAACAGAGCAACGCTAGCTTTTTCATAGATACTTTTTGAAGCGGAACGGCGAAGTTAATCAATTTATTGTGTTTGAGGAGATCAAAGTTCCCCGAGATTCATACCGATGGTAAAGGTTAGCTTAGGATAAAATCCTTTTTGATCGATACTGTTATTGATCGTCGTGCGCTGGGCATCGTTTGACCAATAATCCAGTTTGTCGAACCCAAGTCCGTAATCCAAGCCAAGCATTCCGAACATTGGAAGGAAGATTCGTATTCCTAAACCTGCAGCTCTTTTAACATTGAATGGATTAAATTTAGAGATATCAGGGAACGTATTTCCCGCTTCACCGAAAACCATGGCGTAGAACGTAGCTGATGGATTAAGTGAAATCGGATAGCGAAGCTCGAGTGTGTACTTTGCAATGATCGGATCACCTCCGTTGGATGAAATGGAATTGTCTTCATAGCCTCTCAAAGCAATGATCTCACGACCACCAAGCTGGTTGATTCCAGTCAGTCCGCTTCCACCCAAGGAATAACGCTCAAATGGAGACAAGCCCTTAGATTTTGAATAGGCTCCCATAAATGCAAGCCCGATTCGCGGCATTAGCACTAATTTTTTATCGGAGGTCAGCGGCAAAAACCATTCACTCGTAAATTTCAATTTAAAATACTCCAAATAGCGGTATCGCTCCTGAGAAGTAAGTCCTGAATAATCAGAGACATTGTCAAACAAAGAGTAAGGAATAGAGCTTTTTGCGGTAAACGTAATATTTGATCCTGATTGCGGATAAATTGGCGCACTGACAGAACTCCGTTGAAGCACATATTTTAAAGCAATATCATTCGCATACCCGTTGGAGAAGATCGGGAAGAAACTGTAGTCAGTGACATCATAATACTGGTAACTCAATTCATAGTATGCATGGAAATAATCATCCGGCCATTTTTTACGTCTTCCCAGACCAATTCCTGTACCGGTAATTTGCACCCCATTATACAATTCATTGGTCGGCAAATATCCATTTCCAATTGCAGTGTGATTGATCCAATAAGACAATGAGTTAGGCTTCTTACCTCCCAGCCAAGGCTCGGTAAAAGAGAAATTGTATCCTTGATAAAACCGGCCATTGGTCTGTGCCCGAATGGATAGTCGCTGCCCGTCTCCTCCCGGGAGTGGGGTCCACGCGCCTTTTTTAAATATATTTCGCGTTGAGAAATTGTTGAACGTCAGTCCTAATGTTCCAATAATCCTGGCTGTACCAGTAGGTCCAGCTCCTCCATATCCTCCTGAAAGCTCTATCTGATCAGATGATTTTTCCTCCACGACGTATTCGATATCAACGGTTCCGTCAGCAGGATTTGGGATTGGATTTACCTGAAATGCTTGTTCATTAAAGAATCCGAGCTGTGCTAATTCCCGCTGTGTTCGAATAATGTCGTTTCTGTTGAAGAGGTCACCCGGCTTAGTGCGAATCTCACGGCGGATTACATTGTCATTTGTTTTGCTGTTGCCCTTGATGATGATCCTTCTGACGCGTGCTTCTTTTCCTTCGATAATGCGCATCTGATAGTTGATGTAATTCGCATTTACATTCGTTTCTACAGGGATAACTTGAAAGAAAAGATATCCTCTGTCCATGTATAACGATGAAATATCCCTTCCATCCTGGCTCATGTTGAGTCGCTGATCCAAGAGAGTCTTGTTGTACACATCCCCCCTTTTGATTCCCAGAATACTGTCGAGATAAGAAGATCGGAACTTTGTATTTCCTATCCATTCGATATCACCAAAGTAATACTTCCCTCCTTCGTCAATTTTTATGTTCACATATAGTTTTCCTTCCTTGAGGATGACCGTATCTTTCGAAATGGCGGCATCTCTCAGTCCGATAGCGTTGAACTTCTCTAACATAGCGAGCTTGTCCTTTTCATAGGATCCTTCGGTAAATTTAGATCGTTTAAAAAACCTCCAAAGCTTCTGTTCTTTCGTATCCTTCATCGCCATGCGTAGTTTCCATTGGGGAACACTGTGCACACCTTCGAACGCTATGTCTTCTATTCCGATTCTGTCTCCACGTTTGATATCGATCAAGAAGATTTCAGAATTATTCATTAGCGTATCCGTCACACGATTAATGTTGACGGCAACAGAATAAAAACCTTTTTCACGGAAGAATCCTTTGATCTTAGATTCAGTTTGATAGATTAAGTTTTCCGTAATGGTTTTTCCGGAATATAACTGAATTTCCTCGCGGATCTTGTCCGCATCCCTTTTATTGATTCCTTTGAATTTAAATCTGGATAGTTTAGGTCTTGGGGCAACTTTGATTGTTAGATAAATTACACCTGCTACTTCCTTCTCGGCATAGATCTCTAAATCTGAAAAGATTTCCTCCTTCCACAGGTTCCGAATAGCTTTAGAAATTTGGTCGCCAGGAATCGTAATCTTCTGGCCTTGTTTCAACCCAGCAATGAGCTTTATTGCCTGATGATCGAAATTATCTGCGCCTTCAACGCGTATTGGGCCTAATTCATATTCCACAGGATTCTTGAAATCCACCTGTAAATTTCCAATCGAAAAAGGTTCCTCTTGAGAAAACAGAGGCAAAACCGACAAACAGATTGCTATGAAAAGAATAAATCTCATGAACCCGTAATTTGTTCTGATACCATTCCAAAACGACGTTCTCTGGACTGGTAATCAAGTACTGCTTTATAAAAATCCTCTTTTCTGAAATCTGGCCATAACACATCTGTAAAATGGAATTCAGTGTAGGCGATTTGCCAAAGTAAAAAATTACTGATTCTGTGTTCACCACTTGTTCGGATGAGCAATTCCGGCTCAGGAATTCCTTTGGTGGAAAGATGTTCATTGATTACTGAAGCATCAATGGATGAAGGATCTACAGAGCCCGATTTTGCCTGTTCAGCAATGTTTCGAACTGCATTCAGTATTTCCCAGCGCGCACTGTAGTTCAAGGCGAGAATAAGATTTATTTCCTCATTGTGCGCAGTGCTTTCCATTGCATCCTGAAGTTCATTTCGGCAGTACTCTGGCAAACCACCGAGATCGCCAATAGTTCGCAATCGAACACCACTTTCAGAAAGCTCTTTTATTTCAGATGCTAGCGAACGAACCAATAAGTCCATCAAGCCGTCTACTTCTTCCTTAGGGCGATTCCAATTCTCCGTTGAAAATGCATACAGTGTTAGATATCGCACTTTTAATTCCCGAGCAGCCTTAAGCGTCTCACGAATAGATTCCACTCCAAAATTATGTCCATAGAGCCTTTCTTGTCCCTGCTGTTTTGCCCATCGACCATTGCCATCCATAATGATTGCCACATGAATAGGAGTAGAATTGAGATCGATTTTTTCAAGAAGGCTCATAATTCTTGTCTTTAACGAAAATAGGTAAAGATTCTTGTATTTCTTGAATTAATAATTTCTTTAACAAAAAGAGGGAGCCGGAACCCGGATCCCTCTTTTGCTTAAAAGAATCGTTTTATTCTGCAAGGATGATCAATTTGTTATTGAACATTTCAACAACACCTCCTTTAATGGGAACTCGAATAATCCTGGCATTGCTTTTATCTTTCTCGATAAGGTCGCTTGATTTTTCTCCAGAGTCGAACGGAACTGGCAAATCTATCTTGAGCGTTCCCGCTGTCAATCCGGATATGATCGGCGCATGTCCATTCAATACCTGAAAGGAACCATCCAAACCAGGAAGCTGAACTGCATCTGCATCTCCTTTAAAAATCTCTTGTTCAGGAGTGATGATCTCTAAACGCATTTGAATGTATCTTAAAATTAAGCTTCAGCAAGCATTTTCTCCCCTGCTGCAACAACATCATCGATTCCACCCTTCAGGTTGAAAGCTGCCTCAGGGTATTTATCATATTGTCCGTCAAGGATTGCATTGAATGCTTTAATTGTTTCCTGAATATCTACAAGTACACCCGGAATTCCCGTAAATTGTTCTGCAACGTGGAACGGCTGAGAAAGGAATCTTTGCACACGGCGTGCACGGTGAACAACCAACTTATCTTCTTCAGAAAGCTCGTCCATTCCAAGAATGGCGATGATATCCTGAAGTTCTTTGTATCGCTGAAGTGTAATTTTTACACGTTGAGCACAATTGTAATGCTCCTCCCCAACGATTTCCGGAGTAAGGATACGAGATGTAGAATCCAATGGATCAACCGCAGGATAAATTCCCAGCTCAGCAATTTTACGTGAAAGAACGGTAGTTGCATCCAAGTGGGCAAATGTATTTGCGGGCGCAGGATCCGTTAAGTCATCCGCAGGTACATAAACTGCCTGAACAGAGGTGATTGAACCATTTTTGGTTGAAGTAATGCGTTCCTGCATCGCACCCATTTCAGTAGCAAGTGTAGGTTGATATCCTACGGCTGAAGGCATACGACCAAGAAGAGCAGAAACCTCAGATCCTGCTTGGGTAAATCGGAAGATATTGTCTACGAAAAAGAGAATGTCTTTTCCTTGTCCATCTCCTTCACCGTCACGGTAATATTCTGCAAGTGTCAAACCGGAAAGTGCAACACGAGCGCGTGCTCCAGGAGGCTCATTCATCTGACCAAAAACAAAGGTAGCTTTCGACTCCTTCATTTCTTCAAGATCAATTTTGGAAAGATCCCATCCGCCTTCCTCCATGGAGTGCATAAAATCTTTTCCGTAGCGAATAATTCCTGACTCAAGCATTTCACGCAAAAGGTCATTTCCTTCACGTGTACGCTCACCAACACCGGCAAACACGGACAAACCACCATGCCCCTTGGCAATATTATTAATAAGTTCCTGGATCAAAACTGTCTTACCTACTCCGGCTCCACCGAAAAGACCAATTTTACCACCTTTAGCATAAGGCTCTATCAAATCGATCACCTTGATACCGGTAAATAGTACTTCAGTCGCTGTGGATAATTGATCAAATTTTGGTGCTTCTCTGTGAATTGGAAGTCCGTTCGAATTATCGACCTCATTGATTCCGTCAATAGCTTCACCTACCACATTAAAAAGACGACCTTTGATTTTATCGCCTGTAGGCATTTTGATCGCGCTTCCGGTAGAGGAAACTTCCATCCCTCTTCGGAAACCGTCGGTTGAGTCCATGGAGATCGCACGAACCGAATTCTCTCCGACATGCGACTGTACTTCAAGAACAACCCTTGTTCCATCCGTCTTCACCACCTCAAGTGCATCATAAATATTCGGAAGAGCAACACCTTTTTCGAAGCTCACATCCACAACAGGCCCGATGACCTGTGAAACTGTTCCTTTAATTCCCGACATTTTATTGCCTATTTAAAATTTGTTCAACTTTTCAGAACCTAATCTGAATTTGGGCGCAAAGATAGCCCTTAAAATGAAATTATAGGCATCAGTTAAAAAGTATTTTTTAACATTGGAAATGATCAGAAAGACTGTTCAGAAAAATTCTTTCGAATCAGATATCTAACCGGTAAATAAGAAAATATTACACTCAAGGAAGTTACTAAACATATGATCAATGCACCATCCACCCATGTTGGCACAACAGGAAATGCCTCTCCGTTCGAATTAGGCATCTGAAGAGGAGAAAAACCAATTTGTGCAAAACATACCAAATAACCCAATAGCAGTCCGAAAAATATTCCCTTTGCACAAATCAACAAACCCTCGAAGAAAAAGATTCTAAACACCATGCCTCTTGTCATTCCAAATGCGATCATGGTTTGTACGTTATTTTTTTTCTCGATGAAGAGCATTGTTATCGATGCTACAAGATTAAATGCCGCGAGAATAAAAACAAAAAAAAGAATGGCTATCACGAGTAGTTTTTCCGTTTTACTTGTTTTGAAGATAAGTTCATTTTTCTCGTATGAGGTTTTCACGAGAAATCCTTTACCCATTTTATGAATGAGTGAAGACTTCACTTCCTCTACATCTGAGTTTTCATCTACCTCTATATAAATTGCCGAAATATCTCCATCGTAATCCAGCAAATCAGTCGCCAGGTTCAGAGGAACTACTAAATTTTCAGCATTTACCTCCCTGTTAAAATTCATTCTTCCAGAAAGATACAACGAACCAGAATTAAATGGATTGGATCCCAAACGCATTTTCCCTTCGCGTTTCGGAGCAAAAATGGTTACCTGCTCAAATCCGTCCCGCTCTGGAATAAAGCCTCCAAGCTTGTCCAGTAAGGTCGCCCCGATAATTCCGAAATCCGTTCCTTGAGCGTGTAAGGATGGATACCCGTCGACCATATGAATGAACTGTTCTTTTTTCGTGGTTGTAAGTCCCGACATTTCAAGAAAAACTGTGTCGACTCCAATCATTGTCGCATTGATCCACTTTTTCTCATGCTTAATAACTACAACCTCCTCTACGGCGCGTGACAATCGTTTGACTCCCTCTGTTTTCGAAATGGACCGAAAATTCACCACGTCCTCCGGAAAGGTTTTCCCTTGAGCTGAACGTATGGTGATATCCGCATCAAAATCAGAGTATAATTTTTCGATCATGCTTTCAATACCGTTAAAGGCTGAAAGCAAGACTACGAGTGCGGCAGTGATCAAGGTAATTCCTATGACAGAAATGCGAGTAATCAGATTAATTACCTGACCTTTTCGTCGGGAAGAAAGGTATCTTCGGGCTATATAAAAAGAAACGTTGATAAGATTAATTATTTCTTTTTGAGTAAATTATTAATTTTCTCAGCATAATCGAGGGAGTCGTCAATGTAGAAATGAAGCTCTGGAATCTTGCGCATGTTCTTCAATCTTTTCCCAATTTCCCCTCTGATCTTCCCGGCATGAGATTTAATACTTTCAAGAACCGTAGCTTTTTCTGGTCCAGCAAAGGAAGAAACGTAACATTTCGCAAGGGAGAGATCAGCAGTAACTCTCACAGCAGTTACGGTAACCAAAGCTCCTAAACATACCTCCCTGGCATTGCGTTGCAAGAATGCAGCAAGCTCCTGCTGAATCACACCTTCGATCTTGTTTTGTCGGATTGTTCCCATACAGCAAAAATAGGAATACTTCCTGCACCCACGGAAACAAAACTTATCTTTGCCATCAATGAAAGATATTTTACAGATCTATAAGTACACTTTTTCCTACAAAGGGAGAGCAGCACTTGTAATTCTTTTCAATCTTCTTTTTGTGGTTTTCAACCTCCTTTCTTTGGTGCTTTTTATACCGTTTCTTCAAATCATCTTCAAACCTCTTGATAATTTCATGCCGGTTGCTGAGCCTGTTTGGGACGGATCGCTTTTTGGAGCGGTAGCATATGTTAAAGATCTATACAATCACTTCATGCACGAAATGGTTAGGCAGGACCCAAAACAAGCTCTTCTGTTTGTCTGTATCAGCGTGTTCCTAGCTTTTTTCCTGAAAAACCTCTTCCGTTACGGAGCTGTTTGGCATCAGTCCGAGCTCAGAATGGCGGTTGTTCGTGACATTAGAAACCAACTCTTTCACAAAGCGCTTATTTTGCCACTTTCCTTTTATACAAATGAAAGAAAAGGAGACATCATGTCACGCATGAATAATGATGTCGGGGAAATTGAAATTGCAGTAGTTGCAATACTCGAATTGATCTACCGGGAACCAGTTGCCATTTTAATTAATGTTGCGACGTTGATCTATTTAAGTCCACAGCTTACGGCAATATCCTTTATTCTTTTGCCCATTTCTGCTCTTGTCATTTCCAGAATAGGAAAAAGCTTGAAGAAAACAGCAAAAAGTGGTCAGGAACAAATGGGTATCTTGTTTTCAAGCATTGAAGAAGGTCTTAGTGGTATTCGCATCATAAAAGCGTTCAATGCCATCGAACAGATGTATCATTCCTTTCAAAAAGTAAATCTGAAGCATCAGCAATTGATTACAAAAACCTTCCGTAAAAAAGACCTTTCTCCCATCTTGAATGAGACTCTCGGAGCAGGCGTAATGCTTTGTTTAGTATGGTTTGGAGGCTCGATGATCATCGATATGGCAAGCGGAACAACACTAACGGGAGAAGTGTTTTTGACCTTCATTATCGTCTTTTCTCAATTGCTTCGCCCCATTCAAGGCATATCTACCAACATTGGATTTCTGAACAAAGCAAAGGCCTCACAAGACCGTATCAACGAGATTTTAAATTCAGACGAAAAGATTGTGGAGGTGGAAAACCCCGTCAAATTACCAAACCTGAGCAAAGGTGTAAAATACGACAATGTGTCCTTCAAATATGGAGAGGAGTGGGTGCTCAGGAACATAGATATCGATATTCCGGTTGGGAAAACCATTGCTCTTGTAGGAGAATCCGGAAGTGGCAAGTCAACACTTGGAGACTTACTGCCCAGATTCTATGATGTGACAGAGGGGACCATCTATTTTGACGAAATTCCACTCACACAATGTGCGATACGGGACCTAAGAGGACACATAGGATTGGTTTCTCAAGAGTCAATTCTGTTCAATGCCACAGTTTTTGAAAACATCGCTTTCGGTATGCCGGATGCCTCTATGGAAAACGTCGAACGTGCTGCAAAAATTGCTAATGCTCATGATTTCATCATGCAACTCGAAAACGGCTACCATACAAATATCGGCGAGCGTGGGGGAAAGCTTTCAGGAGGACAAAGGCAACGCATTAGCATTGCCAGAGCCGTTTTGAAAGACCCCAATATCCTCATTTTGGATGAAGCTACTTCGGCATTGGACACCGAATCAGAGAGGCTGGTTCAGGAGGCACTTGATGAATTAATGAAAAACAGAACTACAATCATCATCGCCCATAGATTGTCTACGATTCGCAATGCAGATGAGATTATCGTACTGTCAAAAGGTGTTATTAAGGAGCGTGGAAAACATCAGGAGCTATTGGAAAAAAAAGGGATGTATTTCACGCTTTGTTCGCTTCAAGGAATTCATTCCTAATAAAAAGAGGTTTTCAGGTTGAAATTATTTCTCAAAAAAGCAACATTTACCCTAGTTTTAGCGTTATTTAAATAAGTGGATTGTTTTTTGGTAAACACTCGGAAATAAACAGGATTTGAAAATCATTCGAACATATAGTTGGTTTCTTTTTTTGATCTGGCACTTATCAGTGAATGGTCAGCTTGCGACTACCCCTGGGACGCCTGCACCCGCTTTAGTTCAAAATGTCTTGCTCGGACCTGGAGTTACCGTGTCGAATATTACCTATAACGGAAGTCCTTCAGCTATCAGTGAATTTTCTTATGCCGGCCCAAATCTGGGAATTTCAAGTGGCATTGTAATGACAACAGGTACCACCTACAACAACGGAGCCGGTCCACATGGCCCAAACAATTTAGCGAATGCAGGTGTAGACAACGGCGCTGCAGGTTCAGCCCTTTTATCTAATATTATTGGTGGCACACAAACCTTCAATGCCACCATTCTCGAATTCGATTTTATCCCTTATTCTGATACCGTTCGTTTCAGATATATTTTCGGCTCTGAAGAATATCCTGAATTTGCGCCACCAAACAATTCCTCTTACAACGATGTGTTTGGCTTTTTCATTTCGGGACCTGGAATCGCCGGAACGCAAAACATTGCACGGTTGCCTTCAGGCTCAATCGTCTCGATAAATAATGTCAATCAGATCACAAATTCCACCTATTACAACGACAATGGTGATGGAAATACAGCTCCTTACAACTCCTCCCCGCTTTACATTCAATACGATGGTTTTACAGATGTGCTCACGGCCTCATCGAAAGTTGAATGTGGCGAAACTTATCACCTTATCCTCGCTATTGCTGATGTAGGTGACGGAATATATGACTCCGGAATTTTTTTGGAGGCCAACTCTCTCTCCTCTAATACCGCCGTAGAAGTTGATTATGAAATTTCTCAGGTCGCTTTTCCGGGAAATCCGGATGAAATGGCAGAAGGTTGTGTTTCCGCAACCATCACACTCGAGCGAAATGGAAACACCTCTTCTGCACTGACCATACCCATTAATGTAAGCGGCACAGCAACCGAAGGAGTCGATTATACAGATATTCCTGCGTCTGTCACAATTCCTCCTGGACAAACGACTGTTACGCTTACACTTGATGCATTTGCGGATGCACTAACAGAAAGTGAAGAGACACTCTCTATTTCCTTCCAAATTACGGATGCCTGTGGAAATGTGAATCCGATTACGGTTGATCTCAGTATTGGTGATGTTCAACCCGTTGCCGTAAGTGTAGAAAGTGGCGACGTGGTCTGTCCTGGAGATGATGTTGAATTAATGGCGGTAGCCTCCGGCGGTGTTGGTCCCTACACATATTCATGGAATACTGGAGCAAGTACCTCCTCTATATTTGTTACGCCTACTAGTACTCAAACATACACAGTTTCGGTTACGGACAATTGCCTTAATCAAACAGCCACTGGTTCGGGAACAGTGAATGTCCCGGTATACCCACCGATTGTGATTAATGAGTCGGCAGATATTACCGAAATCTGTCCGTATCTTCCGTCGCAATTAGAAACTTCCGTGACCGGTGGTGCAGGAAATTACTCCTACGCTTGGACGGATGAATCAGGTGCCAATCTCGGCAACCAAAGTACTCAAATCGTAACTCCTTCAGAAACTACAACTTACACAATTACTGTAACCGATCAATGTGGTTTAACATCTACGGCGACAGTAATTTATACCATTACCAGTCCACCGCTCCTTACGTCCATTACCCCGGACATCGAAATCTGTCCGGGAGACAGTGTCTTACTCACAGTTAATGCCTCAGGTGGCTACGGTCAGTATTTTTTCTTGTGGCCACAAACGGGTGAGACAAGTTCATCCATTTGGGTTTATCCACTAGAGTCAACAACCTACACTGTGAATGTTTCAGACGAATGTCAAACATTTGTTGTGACCGATCAAACAACTGTTTTTGTAGTACGACCCAACGCTGATTTTGTAATTACAAGTTCGACGCTGTTTGATAATCTCCCTATTACCTTTCAGAACTTAACAACCAATGGTGAAACTTATTCCTGGGATTTTGGTGATGGCAATAGCTCTACAGTTGTGCATCCGAATAATATCTATGCAGAGCCCGGGACCTATATTGTAACCTTAATCGCTACTGACGAAAAAGGTTGTATGGATACCATTGCAAAACCAATTACCATTGAAGAAGGGTACTATGTGTATATCCCCAACACCTTTACACCGGATGGATTTCGTTTCAATAATGTATTTGAAGCAAGTACAGTGGGGGTTCAAACACTGAACGTAAAAATCTTCAACAGATGGGGAGAGCTAGTTTTTGAATCAGAAGAACGCGATTTTCAATGGGATGGCACTTACAGAGGTGCCCCAGTGCAAGACGGAACCTACATATGGAAAATCCGTTATTTTACGAATTCCGGTCGTGAAATTCTTACTACCGGACACATTAACTGTATTCGGTAAATTCTAAAGTGATTTTGTCCTTCCCCCATCTACAGGAACGTTGATCCCATTTATATAAGATGCGGCGGGAGAAGCTAAAAAAGCGATAGCATTTGCAATTTCTTCAGGCTGGGCAATGCGCCTCATCGGAGATTCTGAAGCCATTTCATCAAAGACTTGCTCAACTGTTTCTGAATGTTGCTGAGCTTTCACCGAAGCTATTGTCTGCAAACGAGCCGTGTTGGTCGCTCCCGGGAGAACATTGTTTACTGTTATTCCATAAACTCCTAATTCATTTGCCAGTGTCTTGCTCCAATTGGCAACAGCACCTCGGATGGTATTTGAAACACCAAGGTTTGGCAGAGGTTGTTTCACGGAGGTTGAGATCACATTGATGATTCTTCCGTATCCAGTTTCTATCATCCCGGGATAAAGAGCTTGCACGAGAATGTGGTTACAAACAAGGTGCTGATTGAACGCATTTGTAAATTCATCAATCGATGCATCTTTAATTGCGCCACCTTTGGGTCCTCCTGTGTTGTTCACCAGAATTTGCGCCTTATTGCCGTTTGAAATCCATTCGTTTACAGCTTCAAAAACAGTATTAGGATTGCTGAAATCGGCAACTAAAAAAGAATGATTCTGGCCATTTACAGTGGGTAATTTAGTACTGAGTTCTTCAAGCAGAGCCCTGTTTCTGGCAACGAGAACAACATTCGCCCCAAGCTTTGCCAGCTCAATGGCAGTTGCTAAGCCAATTCCCTGCGTGCTTCCGCAAACTACAGCATTTTTTCCAAAAAGAGTAAGCTCCATTTAATCGATTTTCGGTAAAATTAACCAAGATCAACCGATCTAAACCTTGAAGCCAAGAAATTATGGTAACTTTGCTAAAACAAATTTCTATAAAATGAAACAAATTTTACTTTTTATCCTTTTGACAAGTGTAGTTTTCTCATCAAGGATTTCTATCGCTCAATGTACAAACAGTTTTGATTTTGGAAACGCTGTACTAACCACCACGCCTGGATCAAGCCAAACAATTTTTTGTAATTATGCTACAGAGTTTGGTACTTGGGAAGGTATTACTGCTGGGTATAGTTACACCACAACAAGTGACATCCCGACAGATTTTATAACAGTTCGTTCTGGATCCGCTACCGGACCGGTAGTTGCATTTGGTACACAACCTCTCAATTGGGTAGCAACGGTTTCAGGAGCTCATTACATTCACATTAATACGAATGCTACGTGTGGACAAGAAAGTTCTTGTCGCGACATCACCACAACAGTAAATGGACCAGCATCGGCTTGTACGGATCCTGCAATCGCTGGAAGTGTTTCCGCATCTGTTGAGGTGGCATGTTCAGGATCACCTTTCTCTCTTTCACTTACTGGCGCGAGCATTGGTTCTGGTCTGACATATCAGTGGCAATCCTCTGCGGATGGTGTGACGTACACGGATATTCCAGGAGCAGTAAATTCAACATGCAGTGTTTCACAAACTTCTGCAACTTATTATCAATGTATAGTAACTTGTTCGGCAGGAACACCTGTAACTTCTACTCCATTGCAAGTAACAATTGGGTCATGTGTAACAATGACGAACGGAAGTACAACCGCGTGCAGTGGGAATTTCTATGACAGTGGTGGTTCTTCAGGAGATTACCTTAACAATGAGTTATACACCTTTACAATCACTCCCTCTACTCCCGGGGCTTATCTTCAGATCGTTTTCAATTCTTTTGAACTAGAAACATGTTGTGACGACCTCACCGTGTATGATGGCAACAGCACCGCCGCCCCATTAATGGGAACATTCGCAACAACACCGGGATCTATCACTTCAAGTGCGGCAGACGGCAGTCTTACCTTTGTGTTTTCATCCGATGGTTCTGTGGTATTCACTGGCTGGGAAGCATCTATTGGATGTGTAACTACACCTCCTGCAAACGACCTGGTTTGTGCCCCAGAAGTAATACCGGTTGACGGAAGTGTCAATACGTATACTAATGGACTTGCATCTGTCGAAACTGGAGAATCTGCAATTGCGCCACCATCAACTGGGTTGTATACCACGGATGGCTGGGGGAATTCGACACTTCAGCACACGGTGTGGTTTACTTTTGACGCTCCGACGTCCGGGAATGTACGAATCTCATGTACAGATATCGAAATGGATGGTCAGGTTGCTGTATATGAAGCCACTGATTGTTCTGATTTCTCAACTTTTAACTTAGTCGCTGCAAATGACAATGACCTTGACTTCGTTTCAGATGCGCCTAACTTCTCAATTTGTGGTTTAACACCTGGTCAGACCTACTATTTGATGTACGATTCAGGAAACAACTATGCGAGTGGACCTTTTTCGATCTCGATTTCTGAATACACCGCCTCGGCCGGAATTTCCTCAGGAGTGGTGGATGTTTGTAATGGTGAAACGGTAGATCTTTTTGACGGGATCAGCGGATATGATGCAGGTGGTACATGGGAAGAAACCATCCCTACCTTCGGATTGTTAGGGTCTGTTTGGAACACTACTGGAGTAGCTTATCAGGTTTTTGACTTTCTGTATATTGTACAAGATGGTTGTATCATCGATACTGCGATTTCACAAATTCATGTATTTGGTCCTTCCAGCGCAGGAAATGATGGGACAATTAATGCTTGTAGAGAGGAAACGATCAACTTGCTCTCAGGTTTGTCTGGGAATGTAGATTTAGGCGGAACATGGTATAACCCAAGTGATCAACCAATCAATGGCAACGTAATTACAACTAGCTCGATTCCGGGTCAGTTCAATTATGATTATGTGGCAAGCAATGGTGTTTGTCCAGCTGATACTTCAAATGTTCTTGTAATTGTTTCAGATTGCGTGGCAGGGATTGAAGATGAAACAGCCAGTGAATTCCTTGTTTTCCCTAACCCTTCAAAAGGAACAGTTTATGTTTCCGGATTAGTGGACAACAATTCAGTATTGGACGTAAAAGATTTAAATGGTAGATCTGTAGGGTTCAAAAAAGCTATCGAGGGTGGGTATTTACGAATAGAGCTGGACAAGTCCGCTCGCGGCATATACCTTCTTCAATTCCAGACGAATGATCAAACGATTATTCGCAAAATTGTCATCGAATAAATACGCTACTTATGCTTGCGCCTTTTAATCTTCAGAAGTGGATTGATGAGCACAGGGACCTATTGAAGCCCCCGGTATCCAATAAAAATCTTTATGTGGATGCCGGGGATTTCATTGTAATGATTGTTGGTGGTCCAAACGCTCGTAAAGATTACCATTACAATGAAAGCGAAGAGCTGTTCTATCAGATTGAAGGTGATATCACTGTTCGTATTCAGGAAAATGGCGAGGCCAAGGATATTGTGATCAAAGAGGGCGAACTATTCTTACTCCCTGGAAACACGCCACATTCACCGATGCGCGGACCTAACACAATTGGTTTAGTTATCGAAAAAGTGAGAAAAGGAACAGATCTGGTGGACGGTTTGATGTGGTTTTGTGACAAGTGCAACCATAAGCTGAAAGAATATCGATTTCCGCTAAGTAATATTGAGAATGACTTCATTCCCCGATTCAAAGAGTTTTATGCTTCTGAAGAATTTCGTACTTGTGACAATTGTAGTCACGTGATGGAGGTGGATGAACGATTTGTTTAAATCGTATTCTGGTCTTTCTATCTTATGAGATTGACGTGTCCCGTTCGCTCATAGAATTTATTCTGTAGATCGTAAAACGTTACTTTCCAGGTATACGTTCCATCTTGACATTTTAATCCCTTGTAGGAACCATCCCAATAATCATTTAAATCGCTCATCTCGAAGATGAGTTCACCCCAGCGATTAAATATGTAAAGCCTAAGGTCTGTTACATTACTTGCCACAACTTCAAACCCCTGATTAGATTCATCCCCGTTTGGCGTAAACGTATTCGGTATATATATAATCGGATCGAAATAAACCGAAACAGAATCACTCGCAATACACCCATTCTGGTCTGTAAATAAGACCGTAAACGTTGTATTTTGGGTCACCGAAGTTGTTGGCGAAGGACAATTGACACAACTTAAAAACTCTTCAGGGTACCATTCGTATGTGCCACCGGAAGAACCGGAAGCATAGAACTGTATAATATCGCCCTGAATGGCATAGACATCCGAGGATACAACAACGCTTGGCTGCGGAAATAATTGTACTAATACGCTTGCTGTGTCTGTACAACCATTGCTATCAGTACCGGTTACAGTATAAACCGAGCTTGTCGAAGGAGATGCATTCACAGGATTACCTGAAGGGGAACTTAATCCAAGTACCGGACTCCAGCTGTAGGCAATTCCACCGGTGGCAGTTAGAACTGCAGTGCCACCTGGACAGATTGTTGTGTCACCATAAGCCTCGACAGTCGCATCCAAGACATCTACAAACACACTGTCAGTTGCGGAACCACACGCATTAAAAAAATCACAGACATACCATTGGTCATCTGCAGGAGAGAGTGTTACCACGGAGGAGGTGATGGAGCTAATTGCATAATTGGGAGACCAAAGGTAGGTATCTCCACCCCCGGCTACAACATCAACGTCCCCAATTCGGCACATCCATACAGAGTCAGGCAAAACTGGGATCGGTGGATTGTAAAACACCGCAACATCAACTGTATCATAACTTTTACACCCATCTACAGTAGTAATAATCACAGAATATGTTGTGTTCGTATCCGGAGTAGCTACAGGATTAGAAATCAAGCCATTGTTGAGAGTTTCCGCAGGCGACCAAACATAAGTTCCCCCACCCGTTGCTTCCAGAAAAGCACTGTTGCCAATGCACACAGATGTATCATTGGAAATCGAAGTATTGACAGGATAGACGGGAAGCACAGCAGTTACAGTATCCACACCACAGCTATCCGAAATAATAACGGTAAATAAGGTGGTTTCCGTGACCGTAGCAACAGGCATGGGAATCGTTGGATCATCAAGCACCTCAGCAGGAGTCCATTGATAAACGGAGCCCCCATAGGCCTCCATTTGATAGGGTATTCCGGGACATACTGGTTGTGTTGGCTGAATAACTCCTCCTTGGAAATCCCCTATAACAACCTCGAATTCAACAGAATCAGGTGTAAAACAACCATTAGAATCAGAAACAACAAGGAGCACCGAATAAATTCCGGGACCGGGATATACGTGCGTTGGATTGACTAAGTTGGAAGTTGTTCCGTCGCCAAAATCCCAGAAAAAAGAATTGCCATTCGAGCTGTTATTATCAAAAATTACAGGATCAGGTAAACACACCAAGGATTGGGGTGTCGCAACAATCGCTTCAATGGTGCTCAATTCAAATTTGAAAGCAGCAAGATTACAATTGGGGCTTTGATTCGTTGGAGACCAAACACCGGGAGTGCTTGTAAAACCATAATCGCTGCCACCACATGCACCACAGACGGCGTGATAGATCCTACCAGACTTATCGAATCGACTTGTACCTCCATCCACATGGTTGTAGCTGCTCGTCGCGCCTCCCATGAAAGTTGCATATTTCAACGATTCTGCATTTTGTTCTAAAACAGCAATATAGAAATTCGAACCATTTGTAGAAGACTGGTATGCCTCTAGAGTAGTCGGAAATCCAGTAGTCGAGCTGAAAGAGGCCTGGTTACTGTACGAAGAATTGATGACACCTCCCCAACCTGAGAAATAAATTTCATAACAGTCTGAAACAAGAAAGGCAGTAGGCGAAATTTCGGGATTACCTGTTCCGGCTCCAACCATTGTTGTCCAAAGAATACTCGTTAGAGTATTGTTGTACTTTCGAATAAACTGACCTGAGTTTGGAACACCATACACCCCAGGCGAAATGGGCCAAGAGCTTGAGGTTTGTCCGTACACATAGACATTGTTATCCAGGTCCAATTGAACGAAATAAGCCTGATCGTATTCAGCTAAGCCCATGAAAGTTCCGGCCATTATCACTGAAGTGCCCCCTTGAAGTTTAACGACATATCCATCAGAGATACCCCCGTTGTAGCTAAGGTCCTCACCCGAGAGAAATGGTAAGGTCGAAGAAGTGGTTCCACCTGCTACAAAAACATTTCCATTGGATGCAAGTTGAATCGAATTTCCGGATTCAAGTCCCGCACCACCAAAGTAGGTTGACCAACTTAAGTTTGTCAGGGCAGCATTCAAGCGAAATATCACAGCATCCTGGGCTCCATTGAGACTCCCCTGCGCTGCACCCAGCGTTGGGAAATCGATTGATTGTGTAGTACTTGAGACATACACAAAACCATCTTTCACCATAATTTCCCCACGGAATGGATCTCCATAGTTATAATTCAACGTTCCGATATTGATTCCATCTGTCCCTGTTCCACCCATAAAAGTCGAGCCTGCCAGAGCCGATCCTACAGCGTTGATTCTTGTAACGAAAATATCGGCTCCATTGTAGCCCAGCTCATTTTCCGCAACGGCAGGACCACCATTAAAAGATACATCATAACAACCTGCAACGGTTGGGAAATCAGTTGACCCTGTTACTCCCATGATAAACAGATTTGCATTTTCATCCGTCACCAAGCTGTGAGGAGCCTCATTTCCAGATCCACCCAGATAAGTGGAGTAGAGCAATTGAGTTCCGGTAGCATTAAATTTTGTAATAGCAGCATCGAATCCTGACATGTTGTAGGTGGAAGAGCCAAACACATAGGTGTAATTGTTTCCGCCATTGAAGGTTACATCGAATGCGCCTGTGGTCGTCGGGTAACTACCTGCCATATTAAAAACGATTCCACCGCCATACAGATTTCCATCACTGTCAGGAGTGGCTGTCATCCCCCAGTTGTCCATGGTAGAACCAGAAAACGTGCTGAAAACAAGATACGGATCAATGACCAAAGGCAGCTGTTCGTTATATCCTTGAGGAAATGAATATGTAACTTTATTCCCAGACAAAACAAAAGAAACAGGAACCGGTAGCCTTTTACCGTTTGAAGCTATATTCCACGCTTTGGGAGCCTCTTCGATAAGCTCACCGAAATCCGTATGTGTTACAAGAGATCCATCACGCAGAACAACTTTTTCGGATCCTGAAATGTCCATTGCTATGGCTGATGCGTCTGCCCCTGGGTGGACAATAAAGCTATACTTGAATTTTTGTTCTGAACCGTCCAGCTCTAAATCAATCCCTTGGTAAAAATCCAGAAGTGTAGTTTGGGCGAAACTGTAAACATTGGACCTCCAGCGCGCGCTGTCACTCCCTAAAAAATAATTTCTGTAGAACGAGCTGCGAAGGGCCTCCGTCTTTTTACCGGACCACTGAGAACCTAGAAACTGAAATTTTAGAATTTGCGCATGAATTTCATGAGATTCCTTCTCATGATCGTGTGACAGGGCATCATTCAAACTGAATGTAAATCCCTTATCATCTACATACATTTTGCCATTGTCTAAATCCACGGCATAATGTATTTGTGGGTCCCATTGTCCATTGTTGGGGTGCATCCATACCTTCTGCGCAACAGAAATTAATCCCGTTGAAAAGAAAAGTAAGAAAAAGAGCACCCATTTATTCATCCGAAACACCAGAGATTTGTCAGTTGCTATAATACTATGTATTATATCACTCCTCAAATTTAAACTCAATAAACGTAAAAAAGTTGCTTTGGTTTGTCAATTTAATTCATATTAACATCCTCTCTACGCGTAGAAAAAGATGTAACTTTGACCTTCATTTTTCCAGATTTTCTATGAGTGATGCCATCAAACACGAGTGCGGAATAGCACTTCTCCGTCTGAAAAAACCTATTTCGTTTTACCTTGACAAGTATGGCACTGCCTTTTATGGCCTCAATAAACTTCACTTACTTTTGGAAAAACAGCACAACAGAGGGCAGGATGGAGCTGGTGTAGCTAACATCAAATTTGACATGCAACCCGGAGAGCGTTATATTTCGCGATACAGATCCATCAAAAAGAATCCTATTCAGGACATTTTTGATCATGTCAATGAACGTTTTCGTCAAATAGCTGAAGAAGATCCGAGTCTCTTGAAAAATGCTGATTATTTGAAAAAAAATGCAGGATTTACGGGAGAACTATTTCTTGGACATCTGCGCTATGGCACATTCGGTCGAAATAGTATTGAAAGTTGTCATCCCTTTCTGCGGCAGAACAACTGGATAACGAGAAATCTGGTCGTTGCGGGAAACTTTAACCTTACCAATGTGGATGAGCTGTTTGAGGTTTTAGTGGACATCGGGCAACATCCTAAAGAGAAATCAGATACTGTCACCGTACTGGAAAAGATCGGCCATTTTTTGGATGTTGAAAATGAAGAATTGTATGCCAAGCTTGCGAAAAATGGAAAAAGCAATGCTGAAATTTATGCCCAGATAGCACAGGAGATAAACGTCGAACGAATTTTGAAAAAGGCATCTGAAGACTGGGACGGAGGCTATGCTATGGCTGGACTTTTAGGACACGGAGACGCCTTTGTTCTTCGCGATCCCTCAGGAATAAGACCTGCATATTGGTACGAGGACGAAGAGGTGTGTGTTGTTGCATCAGAAAGACCTGTCATTCAAACTGCATTTAATCTGCAAAATGAGCAGATCCATGAATTGACCCCGGGACATGCGCTGATCATCCGTAAGAATGGTAACGTTTCAGAAACTCTTATCAATACGCCGAAAGTAGCAAAGAAATGTTCGTTTGAACGGATCTATTTCTCCAGAGGCAACGATGTAGAGATATACAATGAACGTAAAGAGCTGGGAAGAAATGTCGTTCCACAAGTTTTAGAAGCAATTGATTACGATCTCGATAATTCTGTTTTCTCTTTCATCCCAAATACTGCAGAAGTTTCTTTCTACGGGATGATTAAAGGACTTGAAGATCACCTGAACGAGAAAAAATTCAACGCGATTCAGGCTTTGGGCCCAGATCTTACAGAAGCAAAGCTCAAGGAGATTTTATTTCAGCGCGCGCGTATCGAAAAGATCGCCATTAAAGATGCAAAGCTCAGGACCTTTATCACTCAGGATGAATCACGAGATGACCTGGTGGCTCATGTGTATGACATTACCTACGGCAGTGTTCGCCGGGGCAAGGACACCCTGGTAGTCATTGATGATTCGATCGTTCGGGGAACAACTTTAAAGCAAAGCATTCTGCGCATTCTGGATCGACTCGGTCCAAAAAAGATCGTTGTAGTTTCCTCTGCTCCACAAATTCGTTTTCCGGATTGTTACGGAATCGATATGGCCAAAATGGGCGATTTTATTGCATTTGAAGCAGCCATTGAGCTTTTGAAAGAACGTGGCATGACCGAGCTCATCGACGAAGTATACAAAAAATGTAAAGAGCAAGTTGATCTTCCAAAGAAAGAAATGATCAACCACGTTAAAGAGCTCTATTCGCCATTTACTGATCAGGAGATATCGGATAAAATAGCGTTCCTGCTCACCCCCGAGAGTATTCATGCAAAGGTTGAAATCATTTATCAAAAGGTGGAAAGTCTTCATTTGGCATGTCCAAACAATTTAGGAGATTGGTACTTTACCGGCGACTATCCTACGCCCGGAGGAAACAAAGTAGCATGTAAGGCTTTCATCAACTGGATGGAAGGAAAAAATGTTAGAGCATATTGACGTTTCTTAAATGAAAAGACAAACCGTCCTGATATTTTATCTTCTGGGAATTTATGTGATTCTTCAATTTGGATGGTGGGGTTATCATTTGATAGAATTGACGGAAGAATTGAAAAAAGCTCCCTCTGAAACCTCCAAAAGAACGGTGATGGTTTTAGGCGAGGGTCTGGTATTCTTTGTGATATTACTACTTGGACTTTGGAAGATCAGATCGTCCATCAGAAAAGAACTTTCCCTGGCGCGCAATCAGAATAATTTTCTACTCTCCGTTACTCATGAGCTTAAAACCCCTCTGGCTGCAAGTAAATTGTACCTGCAAACTCTCCAAAAGCACGGATTACAGCAGGAAAAAAGAGAAGAAATCCTAGAAAAGGCATTAGAGTCAAACCATAGGCTTGAATCACTCATTGATAATATTCTCAATGCCACACGGCTGGAACACAATTCCCTATCTCCAGCCAAAGCCGAACTCACACCTTTAATACTTGTAAATCAAGTTTTAAACCCATATCGAAAACACTATCCAAAAGCAAAATTCGAGGTCAACATCGCTGAAAACTTAGTTATTTATTCAGACAAATTCTTTCTTGAGAGTATCCTAATAAACCTAATAGACAACGCATTAAAATATGCAGGAGAAGATGCTTTCGTTTGTATTTCAGTCACCAAAGACGATTATGCCTGCACCTTCGAGATTCAGGATAACGGACCAGGCATTCCAGACTCAGAAAAAAAAGATGTTTTTCGCAAATTCTACCGCAGTGGAAATGAAGAGACGCGTTCCCAAAAAGGGAGTGGGCTGGGATTATTTATCGTAGCTGAGCTCGTCCGGGTACTCGGTGGAACTGTACAATTATCTCGTAGCACTTACGGTGGCGCCAAATTTCTTATAACTTTACCTTTATGACAGAGCATTTCGGACTAATCATTTTAGACGGATGGGGTATCGGTAATAAAACGAGCACAGATGCCATTCACAATGCGCGAACACCCGTGATGGAAGATTTATTGGCAAACTATCCAAATGCCACCTTGCGCACCTGTGGTGAGGACGTTGGGCTACCTGAAGGTCAAATGGGAAATTCCGAAGTTGGACACCTCAACATTGGCGCAGGCAGAATCGTTTATCAAGAGCTCACACGGATAAATAAATCGATTCGCGACGGAGATTTCTTTCAGAATCAGACATTGATCAAAGCCATGGAGCTGGCTTCAACCGGAAAAGACCTTCATCTGATTGGTCTCGTTTCACGAGGAGGTGTTCACAGCTCTCAAGAACATTTGTACGCTCTCTGTAAAATGGCCAAATCCTACAATCTAGAGCGCGTTTTCATTCATGCGTTTACGGACGGAAGGGATTGCGATCCGAAAAGCGGATTAGAATTTATCCGAGAGCTGGAAACAGAGCTGGAAAAAACTACCGGCAGAATCGTTTCCGTCATCGGACGTTATTACGCCATGGATCGGGACAACCGTTGGGAGAGAATTCAGAAAGCATATGACCTGCTGACGAAACGAACAGGAGCCACTTCACAATCTGCGACAGAAGCCATAGAAGCCTCCTATGCAGCTGGAATTACCGACGAATTTATCGAACCTGTTTCCATTCAGACAGAGGAGAAAGAAGCGATTCGAATCAAAGAGGGAGATGTCGTGATTTGCTTCAATTTTCGGACTGACCGCCCAAGAGAGATCACACAAGCTCTTACCCAAAAGGACTTTCCTGAATTTGGCATGAAGAAGTTGAACGTACACTATGTGACCCTGACCAATTACGATTCAAGCTTTGAAGACGTACATGTCGTTTTTGACAAAGACAACCTCTCGAATACCCTCGGTGAAGTTTTATCTAAGCTTGACCGAACTCAGGTACGAATTGCCGAAACAGAAAAATACCCGCACGTTACGTTCTTCTTCAGTGGCGGACGAGAAGAAAAATTTCTCGATGAAGATCGTATTCTCGTGAACTCACCCAAGGTTGCGACCTATGATCTGCAGCCGGAAATGAGTGCATTTGAAGTAAAGGATCGAATCATAGATCACATCCTTGTCCATAAACCTCACTTCATTTGTTTGAATTTCGCCAACCCTGATATGGTGGGCCATACTGGTATTTATGACGCCATCACCAAAGCCGTTGAAACAGTTGACGAATGTCTGGGTGAAGTAGTCAAAGCAGGATTAGACAATGGATATGAATTTCTGGTAATCGCAGATCATGGCAATGCTGACGTTGCGTTGAATGAAGACGGATCTCCTAATACTGCACACTCCCTAAATCCGGTTCCAATAATTTTGGTTACTCGAGAAAAAACTTTAACGCTAGCTCATGGGATTCTCGCCGATGTTGCCCCAACCATTCTCAGAAGAATGGGTATTGCAGCTCCACTTGAGATGACAGGTCGCTCACTTGTTTAAATTTTCACAACTTTTTCTCATCTTGTTTCTTTTCAAAACCCTTAGTTGAGGTGTTAATGCATTGAGTAAATTTGCAACGCTTTACTAAACAAACTATTCTCTTTCCTTGAAAAAGAATGGCTTAAACCACTTCTATGAAAAGTATTTTATTCGCACTTGCAACATGTTTTGCAAGTCTTTCGTTTGCTCAGCTGTCAAAGACTGGCTGGAGTGCAGAATACACAAAAAGCAAGTCATTTATAGAGAATAAAGGTCAGTTTGATGAATTTTCAAACACGAATACCGGAGCTATTGAATATGCAGTAGATTTCGGTGCGACACGAATTTTCTTTGGCAAGAATGGAATCAGTTATTCCTTTCTTGAGGCAACAAAAATCCCAAAAGAAGAGCGGGACGAGCTTCGTAAAAAGATGGAATCCTTTCCTGCCGAGCATCGGAAATACGAAAAGTTAATTGGAAAATTTCTATTCAAATCGGATGTCGTAAATATGACCTGGTCGAACGCTTCCGACGAAGTCGAAATATCTGGAGAACTTGAAACAAGCGACTATCACAATTACAGTTACAAGAAAGCAGGCACTGCCAATTCAGTTACTAAAGCGCGTGGATTCAAAAAATTAGTGTACCGAAATATCTATCCGAAAATTGATATTGAATACATTGTTCATCCGGAAATTGGAATCAAATATTCATTCATCGTACATCCGGGTGGGGATCCCTCGCAAATAAAGATGATCTATGACCGTTCTGTCTCACTTTTAGATGGAAAGCTTAAAATTCCGACCCAATTTGGCGAAATCACTGATCATGAACCCTATACCTTTTACGAGCACGATCAAAATTTCATCATAGGATCGAGATTTACTCAAAGCGGCAATCTAATCGGACTTTCTGTAAACACGTATGACAAATCAAAAACGATCGTGATTGACCCTTGGACTCAGACCCCTGCGTTTAACACCAACTGGGATGTGGTTTGGGAATGTGAGCGCGATGGTGCCGGAAATGTATTCATACTTGGAGGAATTTCCCCAATGCAGATTCTTAAATACAATCCTACAGGCACATTGCAATGGACCTATAGTACTCCATACGATACTGCTGATGTCTGGCTTGGAACCTTTGCCGTTGACAATGCAGGAAATTCATATGTGACGGCCGGCTCCGAGGCTCAGATCCAAAAAGTCAGCAGTGCGGGAGCCCTTGTTTGGAACAATCCTTCACCTGGAGGAATTTTCACTCTCACAGAGTTTTGGAACATTGCCTTCAACTGTGACCAGACCCGCCTCATTATTGGAGGAACTGGGGGGAATTTATTTTCAGGCCTTACGCCATTGCCTGTTCCGTATGTATATGATGTGAATATGTCCAATGGAAATATCCTATCCAGCCAGGAAGTTACCGGAGCGGGATCCTTAGGATTTCCTCCAAATACCCCTGAGGTTAGAGCTATCATTGCTACCAAGAATAATAAATATTATTACCTAACCCATGATTCAATCGGGTATATCAATGATGATCTTTCCCTTTGTCCGGGTGCTACAGGTCCATTCAGGACGAACAATTCATACGCGATGTCATATAAATGCGAAGACTTCAGGTATGATAACTCCGGCATCGAAGCGATTGGATATTATGGTGGCTTCGTCTTTGTAAATCGCGGAAACAGACTCGATAAAAGAGATTTTAATACAGGAGCGATCCTACAATCTGTTACCATACCAGGCGGAGGTTGGACTACAACCTTGGGTCAAAATGCAACACAAAACAGCGGTATTTCGATTGACGATTGCGGAAACATCTTTGTAGGATCAAAAACTGGAGTTTACAAATTTGATCAATCATTGACTCAGCTTGCATTTTATCCAACCAGCTTTTTTGTGTATGATGTGGAAGTTAATACCAATGGGGAAGTGATTGCCTGCGGAGGAACAGGAAACAGTAACTCAACAACGAGAAGTGGTGGAGTGCAGACTTTTGCAGCTTCGGCCTGTGCACCACAGGCCTTTACTTGTTGTGATGCCAGCGTATGTCCCCCAAATGAATTGTGTACATCTGACGCGCCTATCACCCTAACCCCTGCAACACCAGGCGGAACATGGTCAGGACCAGGTGTGAACGCTTCGGGGGTATTTAATCCAGCCACCGCTGGTTCGGGTACTCATACAATTACCTACACGCTTCCATGTGGAAGTGAGTCCTTCACCATAACCGTGAACACATGCGCAACACTTAATGTTTGTGAGGAGACAAACGGAACACTCACCGTTTCAAATGGAACCGGGCCCTACACATGGGAAAACTGGGTGCCAGCCTCATCTACACCAATCACTACTCAAACACAATGCGAAAGTTGTGGCTATACGTGGTTCTTCGGTACGTGTATAGATGGTGCTTTTCCTGTGACAACATGCAATACGCCTGCAGGATGGGCCACTATTGGAACAGGAACCAACATCACACCTTCTGGAGGCTGGACACAGATTCAGGTAACTGACAGTCAAGGAAATACAATTGTAGTGGATCCGTCAACACTGATTCAATGTGGAGCTGACCCATGTGCCAGCGTAACAATCTCCGTGAACATTGTGCCTACGAATGCTTCCTGTTTCGGTGGAGCAAATGGTTCGGCTACAGCATCGGCAAGTGGAGCAACCGGTAATTTCACATACTCGTGGAGCCCTTCCGGAGCAGGAGCGAGCATTACGAACCTTAGTGCAGGCACCTACACGGTTACAGCAACAAGTCAAAATGGGTGTACAGGCACTGCCTCTGTAACCATTACACAACCTTCTTCGGGAATCAGTGTCACTACCTCCTCCACCCCAACCAACTGTGGACAGAGCACGGGCACAGCAACGGCAAATGCCTCAGGAGGTTCAGGAATGTTGAATTATAGTTGGTCACCAACTGGTGGTTCGGCTTCAACGGCAACAAACCTTAATTCAGGAACATATACTGTAACAGTAACCGATGCAAACAGTTGTTCAGCCAGTGCTACAGTGACTGTCTCTGCTCTTGGAGGTCCGACCCTAAGCCTTACCTCTTCTCAGAATGTAACGTGTAATGGTGGAACAGACGGAGCTGCAACGGTAAGCGGCTCCGGCGGCAGCGGTACGTTGATTTATACCTGGACACCAGTAGGATTGAATGGGGCAACACAAAATTCACTATCCGCTGGTACATACACCGTAAGTGTATCTGATCAGAACAACTGTTCCAACAGCATTCAGGTTACTGTAAATGAGCCACCTGCAATTCAGGTTACTGCCGGAACCATTACCCCCGCGAACTGTGGTGTAAGCGACGGTGCAGCCAGTGTCAATGCCTCTGGTGGAACTGGTACCCTTAGCTATGTTTGGTCACCAACAGGTGGAAATACCTCCTCTGCCATAAATATTCCGGGTGGTTCTTACACGGTTACAGTTACTGACCAAAGTCTGTGCACTTCTACTCTGGGTGTTGTAGTTAACACAATTGGAGGTCCCACCGTAACCTTAAACAATCAAACGAATGTGAGTTGTTTTGGAGGATCAGACGGTTCAGCAAGTGTAACTGCGAGCGGAGGAACAGCACCATACGTGTATGCTTGGTCTCCATCAGGAGGAACTGCAGCGAGTGCCTCAGGACTTACCGCCGGTACGTACTCTGTTGCTGTCACAGATGATTTAGGATGTATTGGCTCTGCGACCGTTACCATTACATCGCCCACTGAGCTGACTGCCTCTGCAAATACAACGGCTGCAGATTGCGGAAGTTCCAATGGCTCGATTACCTTGAATACATCAGGAGGAACAGCTCCGTACTCATACAGCTGGGCTCCAAGTGGAGGAAACGCATCTACGGCGAGTGGACTTGCACCCGGTACCTATACGGCAACAATCACGGATGCCTTGGGGTGTCAGACCACCACCTCCAGCAACATCGTAACGATAGGCAATCTTGATATCACGGCCTCGCCAGACTTGAGTGTGATTGACCAAGGAGATACTGTGGTTCTAACAGTATCAGGGGCAACAAGCTACAGCTGGTCACCAAGCTCAGGGTTGAGTTGTACAAATTGTTCCTCGCCAACTGCATCACCGGCACAAACAACGACCTATCTGGTTACCGGTTCAGATGGAAGTGGATGTACAGGTACAGCAACTGTTACCATTGTCGTCAATGAAATTTGCGGTGACCTTTATGTTCCAACCGTATTTGCTCCAAATAGTTCAAGTGGAAATCCTGAAAATGAAAAATTGTGTGTCTACGGCAACTGTATATCGTCGCTCAGCTACAGTGTATTTGACCGTTGGGGGAATAAAGTATTCGAAACAAGTGATGCAGGATTATGTTGGGATGGCACGTTCAAGGGTAAAGAATTGAATGCGGGAGTATTTGCCTATAAGCTAATTGTGACACTCAACAACGGAGACTATATAGAACAATCAGGCAACGTGACACTTATTCGTTAACCAACTTTCTTGAATGCGATGAAAAATTTTCTTCTCTCAATTTTTATTCTTGTGTGCTGTATGGAGTTGAATGCACAGGACGTCCATTTCTCTCATGCAGAATTTTCTCCTTTGACCCTAAATCCCGGTTTGGCAGGTGCTTTATCCCCATTTCAAGGTATTGTGAACTACCGCAGTCAGTGGCGCAGTGTAGCTTCTCCGTACAAAACAATTGCTGCTTCCTTCGATGCACGTTTTAATGAAAAAAAACGTGACCGAAAGGGAATCATAGCGGGAGGGTTAAATTTTTTCAATGATCAAGCAGGAGATTTGAAGGTTGTTTCCAACAATGTACATCTTAATCTTGCCTATCACCTCATCCTGAATCGAAATAGCACACTTGGGTTAGGAATTACTACCGGTTACGGGCAACGCTCTATCAATCCTAATGCAGGTCGATGGGGATCACAATACGTGAATGGTAGTTTTGATGCTACTGCTATTCCAAACCTCGATTTTCTGAACACTTCAAGCTTTTCCTTTTTGGATGCAGGAACGGGGATGGTCTACACCTACTCTAAAAATGCAGGGTATATGACCCAAAACAATCAATTGTCTGTAAATGCGGGAGTAGCAGCGTATCATTTGAACAAGCCAACGTATTCGTTTACCGGCAACAGCAGTGAGAAATTATATGTGCGTTATTCGGCATTCGTGAATGCAACCATTGGGATACAAAATACCCGTGGATCCTTTTTACCGGGAATCTATTACCAACGGCAGGCTACCCAACAAGAATTTCTATTTGGAACACACTACAAATATCTATTAAACGAAGGTTCCTCATATACCGGTTTTACAAGACCAATGGCGCTTTATATAGGTTTATTCAACCGTTTTAGGGATGCGTTAGTCGGAAAGATCATGTTCGAATATGACTGTTATTCTGCTGGATTTGCATACGACATAAACCTATCCGGTTTGAGGGCCGTTTCCAACGCTAAAGGCGGCTTTGAGCTCTTCCTTCGCTACAATTTCAGTGACGGTGGAGGATTCAGGTCAAGGATTTAAAAATAGCTCTACTTGCTATTCTGAGGACTGTTTCGGCAGTCCTTAGTTTTTTATTCTCTTTACAATGGCAGTGGTAGAAAATCCCTCTACCAAAGAAACTGTTTTCACCTCCCCTCCATAACTTCTAACTAAATCAGAACCTACAATGTATTTTGAGGAATTCGGATCCCGCTCATTTGCATCATAATCTGCTCCTTTCACAAGAATATCAGGACGAATTTGGGAAATGATAGTAAGGGGAGTGTCTTCCTCAAAAATCACGATCAGGTCGATAAAACCCAACGCTCCCAATACTAAAGATCTCGATTCCTCATCATTTATCGGGCGATCCTCTCCTTTCCCCTGTCTTTTAACTGAAGCATCCGAATTCAACCCCAGTACCAGTTTGGTTCCAAAATCAGCTGCATGAGCGAGATACGTGACATGTCCCCGATGAAGAATGTCAAAACAACCATTCGTGAAAACCACCTTATTACCCTCTGTTTTCCACTTTTCAAGTGTTGCTTTGGCAACCTCAATTGAAACAAGTTTATTCACAATTCCATCAAGTGTATTCATTTTCCTGCGTGTAATTTTTTGGCAACAAGACGAGGGAGAGGAGTCCAAGTGCGATCATTAAAACCGTTTGTGTTGCCCATATCAACATTCCCAATGCGTTACCGATTGCAAGCGCATTGTCGCCCTGTTCATCCTGAATGTAAAACGTGACCACCAAACCGACTAGCAAGGGATACGTACCAATTCCACCGTTGGTGAGTGTGATTCCCAATGAACCCGCAATAAATGCAAACATCATCCCTTCCATGGGAACATTCCACGTTTCCTCCAAGGAGTAGAATGGCATGATGAACATAATGATATAACAGAACCATATGATTAAAGAGTGGAACATATAGCTCCAAGGATTTTTGCATTTGAAAATTGACCACACACCTGTCAACACGTCCTTAATGAAACCAGACAGCTTCTTTCTGAATCCAGGTTTGAAGATGAACAGGTAAACAAATACAATACCTATGCAAATAATGATACCATACAAGACGCCGGTCCAGCTCCACCAGGAATTCTGAACAGCTTCATTTCCCGAAAATTCTGTCTCGATACGACGCTTGAGCTCAAGAAAATCATTCATCCCCATAAGGGCCGTCAATACGGTTACGACGAGTAGCATAATCAGGTCGATGGCCCGTTCGGCGATGACAGTTCCAAAAGAATTGGAAAACGGCACTCCATCCGAGCGATAAAGCATTGCTGAACGAGACGCCTCCCCTGCACGAGGTATAGTAAGATTCACAATGTACCCTATCATAATGGCATGGTAACGATTCCAAAAGCTCGTGGTGTATCCCATTGGTTCGAGTACTAACCCCCATCGCCAGGCTCTCGACAGGTACGCAATAAATCCCAGAACGAGAGACAGAATTATCCAAAAATAATTGGCTTCATACAGTGCATTGTAAAAAAGGTCGAGGGCTTTTTTATCCATGCTGGCGAAAAAGTACCAGATCAGGTAAACACCAAGAAGAAGAGGGAGTACCGTTTTGACCAGCGTTAGAATGGTCTTTCTGAGCATCAGTCGATTAGGTTGGTTGTCTCATCCGGAAAGACCAGGCTCGGTTTAAAGGATTTGGCTTCCTCGAAGTCCATGTACCCATACCCGATGACGATAATAATATCATTGACAGCTACCCTTCGAGCAGCGGGGCCATTCAAACAAATTGTTCCGGAACGACGCTCTCCTTTGATAACATAGGTTTCAAAACGTTCGCCATTGTTGATGTTAACAATCTGAACACGCTCACCTTCAATTAGATTGGATGCATTCATCAAGTCCTCATCGATAGTTATACTGCCAATGTAATTCAGGTCAGCTTGGGTAACCCTGACGCGGTGAATTTTTGATTTAACGACCTGTATGAGCATAGTTCACTTAATTCCCGACAAAAGTAAATGAATTTTCTTTGTGGCGAATTCTAAATAGTCATATTGTCTATTAAACGCACTTCGCCACAAAAGGCTGCAATACAACATGCTGAATTCTCATTCCAGCTATCCGACAATAGCTCGAACGTATTTTCATCGACGATTTCAAGATATTCAAGCTGGAGATTTCCTGATTCAAAAAATGCAACAGCTAGCTTTCTCACTTCTGAAGGAAGGTGAATTGACCTCCATTCTTTGACCTTTTCAAGTGTTTCAAAAAGGATAAGGGCATCCACTTTTTGCACTTCCGTCAATCTAAGATTTCGGCTGCTCATAGCCAATCCATTGAACTCACGTTTTGTTTCACAAGCGACAATCTCTATGGGAAGTTGAAAATGAGCTGACATACGTCTGATGACAGCCAATTGCTGAAGGTCTTTTCTTCCAAAATATGCTCGATCCGGTTCAACAATGCGCAAAAGATTGTGAACTACATGCGCCACTCCCTGGAAATGTCCAGGACGAAATTTCCCCTCAAGCACTTTATCCAATGGATGGAGATCAGGAACTTCGAATAGTTCATTCGCTGGATAAATCTCACTTTGTTCCGGTGCGAAAAGGTTACATTCAAAAGGCAAACCAGACAGCAACTCTACATCGCGGTCAAGCATGCGCGGATACTTCTCGAGGTCCTTTTGGTTGTTGAATTGAGTTGGATTAACAAAAATACTCACCACTACACAGTCATTTTCCCTTGCGGCTCGTATCATAAGCTCAAGATGTCCCTCGTGGAGAGCGCCCATTGTAGGAACAAAACCTATGGAAACGGAGTTAGCCCGAAACGACCCAAGTTCGTTTCTAAGTGATTCTCTTGTCCTATGAATTCGCGTCAGACCCATAATTTGTAAGACAAAACTATTCGTTTATTCATAACCTACGCTTTTTTTTGTACTTTTGTACTGTTTTTCACAGACGTATCCTTAAACCAGAATGGAGAAAAAGAAAATACTTTTTGTTTCCTCGGAAATTTATCCTTTCCTTCCGAAAACAGAAATTTCCAACACCGCACGTAAACTTCCCCAAGGCATTCAAGAATCCGGAAAAGAAATCCGTGTTTTTATGCCTCGTTTTGGGAGTATAAACGAACGACGACACCAACTGCATGAAGTGATTCGGCTGTCGGGAATGAATCTGGTCATCAACGATGTGGATCATCCGCTTATCATCAAGGTAGCCTCGATCTCTGCAGCACGAATGCAGGTGTATTTCATTGACAATGAAGAATTTTTCAAAAGAAAATACACCATAACAAATGATAAAGGAGCTTATTTCTCTGACAATGACGAACGCGCTATGTTTTTCTGTCGTGGCGTATTAGAAACAGTAAAAAAACTTGGTTGGCAACCGGATGTAATCCATTGCCATGGTTGGATGACAGCCCCCATGTCTCTTTACGTGAAGAAATTGTACAACAAAGACCCACATTTCTCTGATACTAAAGTTGTTTACAGTCTCTATGACGACGCATTCACCCAAAACTGGGACAATCGGTTCGTTGATAAACTAACCTTTGACGGATTTGACAAAGAGGTAACAGATCAACTGGAAGAAACCAGCCATGCAAACATTACTCGTGTAGCCATAAAATATTGTGACGGGGTTAACGTTGCTAGTGAAACATTGTCGGATGATCTACAAAAGGTCTACAATGAAGCTACTTGCTTGAAGCAGGATTACGTTCCTGAAGAACAGCAAGCCAAAGTAATGTCTGACTTTTTCGATAAAGTACTTGAAGAGTCTGTGGTTATATAAGAACGGTTCTAGACAGAATTTGACGTGGCGGAAGGTTTACCTACTTTCCGCTACTTTTTTATTGGTCATACTTGCTACGTCCTGTAAGAAAAAAGAAAGTTCTGTTGGTTCAAATGTTCTTGATCCTAATGAGCTACTTGGTTCTAGTCAGATCGACACCTTTCAGTTGACAACTTTCACCTACGAGGAGGATTCCCTCATTTCCGATAATCCTGCATATTCTGTGCTCGGATCTTACAACGATCCTAAGTTTGGGACGGTAAATGCCAATTTCTACACGCAAGTCAGACTTGCAGGACTCAATCCAAATTTTGGTGACCCACTGACGATAAGTGTTGACTCAGTTATGCTTGGTTTGGAATATGCCGGATATTACGGCGAATTTTCGCCTCAAACGGTCGAAGTGTATGAATTAAACGAGTCCCTGAACATAGACAGCACCTACTATTCATTTACGACGAAATCCGTAAAGTCAACCAACTTAGTCGAACCGGGTTACGGATCTTTTACCCCAAATCCTGATGCGATCACCGTTATTGGAACAGACACTGTAGATACCCAATTACGTATTAAATTGCGAAAAACATTTGGAGAACAGATCATTAACGATGCAACAAACAATCCTTCCAATTTCAGCTCCGTTGAAAATTTTCTCGAATACTTCAAAGGAATACATGTCAAGGTGATCAATCCTCCACAATTTTCCGGTAAAGGAGGTGTATTTTATTTCAACATCAATGATCCGCTGTCAAAAATAACCATCTATTACACGCAAGACGGTGAGCAGAAAAAATTTGATCTTCTTATTAATACTGAATGTGCTGACTTTAATCATGTGTATGTCAATAATTTTGGGAAACCGGTGCAACAAGTCATCAACGATACGGTTAGTGGACAGCAAGAATTCTATTCACAGGCATTCAAAAGTCGCGCAATAGTAAAGATTCCGGGAATGAAATCCATCCCTTCGAATGCCATAATACATAAAGCTGAACTTATTCTTCCGATTCAATATCAAACCGGAGCAAAATACCTTCCACCTGACGAGCTTTCTGTTGCGGTTAAAATTGATGGCATTCTTTCTGGAATTGGGGTTCTGGGCTTGTATGATTATGCCTACAAACACTACACAATTGACATTAGGAATTACCTACAAGCACTTGTTACTAATCAAGTTAGTACGGATGAGCTGATCCTCTCGCCAAGAATGTTCATTACTTCTGCTGACAGAGTGATCTTCAATGGTCCGAACACCATTAATAAGAAAAAACCGAAATTGGTAGTCACCTATACAACCTACTAATCATGTGTGGAATCGTTGCATATATTGGAAAAAAAGAAGCCTATCCAATTATCCTTAAAGGATTGAAGAGACTGGAATATCGTGGATACGACAGTGCAGGAATCGCATTATTGAACGACGGGCAGATCAATCTTTTCAAAAAGCAAGGCAAAGTTTCCAATCTCGAAGATTTTGCTGCGACACTGAACGTCCAAGGGCATTCCGGGATTGGACATACACGTTGGGCTACACACGGTGCGCCCAATGATATCAATGCTCACCCGCATTTATCAATGGACGGAGAAATTGCCCTCATCCATAACGGAATTATTGAAAATTACGAGATCCTCAAGAAGGACCTGACGAACAAAGGGTATGTTTTTAAGAGCGAGACGGATACCGAAGTTTTAGTGCACCTTATTGACCATATCAGCAAACATGAACATGTCTGGTTTGGGGAAGCATTGCGTATCGCACTGTCGCACGTCGTAGGAGCCTATGCCATTGTAGCGATGTCAAATGCATTTCCGGATCGTTTGGTAGCAGCACGCAAAAGCAGTCCACTTGTTGTGGGCATTGGAGAAGAAGGAGATTTTTATCTGGCTTCCGACGCCACGCCTATTGTGGAATACACAAAAAAAGTAGTTTACCTCGATGATGAAGAAATCGCTATAATCGACTTGAATGACGGTTTAAAGCTTTATAATATCGCGGATCAGGAGAAAACACCATATTTTCAGCAGCTCGAGTTGGAGTTGGAAGCCCTCGAAAAAGGAGGCTATGAACATTTCATGTTGAAAGAGATCCATGAGCAACCTCGTTCGATACACGACTGTTTCAGAGGACGTTTAAATGCCGTTGAGGGATGGGTTTCGCTGGGTGGCATCCGCGACTATGAGCAAAAGATGATTCAGGCGAATCGTTTGATCGTTGTAGCATGTGGAACATCCTGGCATGCCGGATTAGTTGGTGAATACCTCATCGAAGATCTCGCCCGAATCAATGTGGAAGTAGAATATGCCAGCGAATTCAGGTACCGAAATCCGATCATTAATGAAAATGATGTCGTCATCGCTATTTCGCAATCCGGTGAAACTGCCGATACGCTTGCAGCACTTGAGCTAGCTAAGTCGAAAGGGGCAACCATTCTTGGGATTTGTAATGTGGTTGGTTCTTCTATCTCTCGTATCACAGATGCCGGATCATATACGCATGCAGGACCAGAAATTGGGGTTGCTTCAACAAAAGCCTTTACCGCTCAAGTAACGGTACTCACACTTATGGCGCTTTCCCTGGCACACAAAAAGGGAACCCTTTCGGAACGTGATTTCAGAACATTGCTCACAGAGCTAGAAGCCATCCCGGATAAAGTGAAACGTGTACTTGAGACAAATGACCACATCGTCAAGATCGCCTCGGAATACAAAGATTCCAAAAACGCATTATACCTCGGGCGTGGCAGCTCATTCCCGGTAGCGTTGGAAGGTGCATTGAAATTAAAAGAGATTTCATACATCCATGCTGAAGGGTATCCTGCAGCAGAGATGAAACACGGGCCAATTGCGTTGATCGACGAAGAGATGCCTGTATTCGTGATTGCCACAAAAGGAACCTCTTACGAAAAAGTAGTTTCCAATATTCAGGAAGTAAAGGCGAGAAAAGGAAAGATCATAGCCATTGTAACTGAAGGTGACACATCAGTGAAAGCTATGGCAGACCATGTCATCGAAATTCCTGAAACAAATGAGCATCTTGTGCCTTTGCTGGCAACAGTTCCTTTGCAGCTCCTCTCCTACCATATCGCCGTCATGCGTGGTTGCAACGTGGATCAGCCAAGAAATTTGGCGAAGAGCGTTACGGTAGAGTAGTGTGAAGGGTTTTTGGGTAAAGTATTATACTTATCTAATATACTCAACCTAGAACCACATCTCTTCTTGAGTTTAGTTAAACGATTGAATGTATTCGAAATAAGATTCCGATTGAATTTCGGAAACGAACCATACTCGTCTTTCGTGATTATTTTGTCTGTTAAAATACTGAAAATCCGTAGGTTCGTTAGTTTGATGAAAATAGTAAATTGAAACACATAAAGCGTGAAATTTTAATGAATATGAATCATTGAACAATTTACTAGACGAAATTATACTAACAAATTGTTCAAATTCGACGGGGGTGTGAAAATTTCTATCCTCATAGTAATCATCTAACGTATATCCAATTATCTTAACAGCGGCCGAAATATCTGCAGACCTCAATTGATGAAACCCTTCTATTAAATAAGATATCAGCCGAAAATTGTTGGATTCTCTCAGATACAATAGCCTTCTAATTAAATCTATTTCAGTCTTTGGATTCATTTTAGTTAACATTCTATATTAGCCAAATTATAAGAAATCTTTTATTTCGCAATTCTGAATCGGAAGTCCGAGATTCTAACTTGCATTTCTTCAGGAATAAGATTATTTATTTTAAAAAGGTGACTTTCATCCACTCCCCCATAAAACGCCTCCGAAATTCCGCCTGCGATACATGCCTGAGTATCTGTATCTCCGTTTAGCAAAACAGCCTTGCGAATGGCATCTTCGACTGAATTGCTTTCCATAAAACAAACGATCGCTTGAGGAACAGATCCGCTACAAGTCATGTCGAAACGGTAGTTTTGTCTGATTACTTGCCATTTGGTACTTAAGTCATATTCAAATGAGCTTTCAATGTACAAACGAATTTCATCTTTAGATGCACCGGTGCGAGAAAGAAATACTGCAGAAGCAACTGCCTGTGCTCCCTTGATACCCTCCGAATGATTATGTGACACTGAAGCACTGTCTATGGCTAGCCGGAGGCATTCCTCCATCGTTTGCGCATACCACCCTACAGGTACTACCCTCATCGCGCTTCCATTGCCCGCACTTGCATATGGCTCAGGATTTGAAGAAGTTAACCACTCCGTAAAGCGCTTACTATATCCCGCACCAGGATACCTCCTGCCCCAGCTCAGGTAGGCTTGCCGAAAATCTTTTTCGTTCAACAAAGCATCCGCTGTGGCGATAGTAAGTACAGTATCATCTGTAAATTTAGAATCTCGATCAAATAATGGAAATCCTTCTTTTGCCTTGCGATTTCTCTCGTAAACAGAGCCAACAATATCTCCAAAAATTGCTCCAAGCATCTTGTTAATCTTTTGGATACAAATACACGTACCCGTGCACGGTTAAAACGGAGAGGTTTAGCCCTTTATAATATCTCAATTGCTTAAACCTATGTGTATCCAACTCCACGCATATCCACACCCTGTCCTTGCCATCCTTAATCTTGACCCAAAACTCGTTGCCATGGCTTTTTGTACGGGTGATGGAATAGCTGAAAAGTTTCTCGTTGTAGGTATAAACAGATACTTTTTTCTTTTTTAGATCCAGGTAGTAAAACAATTTTTCTTGCAAATCTCCTAGATCCTCATCGGCAATTAAATCAACCTTTTTGATATTTTTTCGACCCTTTAAATCGATAGAATTTGCTCCTCTGAAGGAAATCGCAAACCCCTCTTCTTTGGCCTGTTCGATATCAATGGCTTTGTCCCTGAGATTCCAGTCGGCATTCTTTTGAGCCATCAAAGTGCTTTGCGAAGCAAACAATAAAGTTAAAAAAATCAGACAACGGTAACTGTGCATGGAGGAGGATAACACGATCATTTTGGGTAAGCTATAGGTTCAGTAGGAACCGTAAATTGTCCTTTTTGATAGATAAATGTTTTTTTGAACCACTTTTTCTCCTCAGTCTTCCAATTCTTTGCATTCTCTGCTGTTTCATCGCCTAACTGTTTTGGTGAGTAGCCAAGTAACTTGATAGAAACAGAGTCAGAAAGTTGCTCTTTTTCTGTGTCTTGTCCCAAACTCAGGAACGGTAAGAAAGACAATGTTATGAAGATTATTCCTTTATTCATCATGTTGATTTTATTTAGCGCATATAAAACTGAGAATAAGGTCATATATAACACTTCATAAGCTTTGAAGGTGTTCCTTATTTCTAATAAGTTCGATAGAGCCTGAGTTTATATTGTAGATATAAACTGTTTTATTCAAATCTAATGCTTTAATCAAAGTGTCTTTAGTTCCGGTAGACCGCATATCCCAAAAAGCTAAAAGAACTTCACAGAACTCTGCAATTTCAGTATTTCGTTCTTTATTAGCACGCCATCTGCGCTCTCTTTTTGGGAATTTTTCGTATTTGGGCTCAAAGATACGTGTGGGAACACCTTTCCTTGAGGCCCATTTTTCAGCCAAGGTGTCTACCCCGGGTGCCTTGCCAGAAACAAGGATCGTTGGAATCGATTTATTCCTTAAAAAATCCTCAAGTATGGTATCAAAAACAGTCTGCTCATTAAAACTTCGGGATCCAATAACAGCTAATTTCATTTGTCTCTAAAGTTAATTCTCATTCTTTACCCCAGTTATCAGTTCATCCAGATCACTTGCTGAAATAAGATACTCTTCTTCTTCCCGGTTTCTGATTTTCTTCATAGCTGTAAATGCTGCTATAAAACCGTCTCGCAAGCTTTGACTTGGGGTAAAACGCACAAACTCTTTCGTATGATCTGACCAAAATATTGAAGAATGTGATCCACTTAAAGGTGACCCTGAAACAGAGATCAGAAACAACGCTTTGTATCCGTGAAATTCATCGAGAAAATAATGTCCTCCATTTTCCATTGATTCAAAGAGTTCCCCCAGGCTATAACTAAAACCACCAATATATGCTCCGCCAGATTTTAATAATTTTGGTCGAATGCAATAAGTAAGTTCATTTCCAAGAAGTTCACGTCGTTTTGAGAACAATAGAGCCGCTTGACGATGAAACCATTGTTCCAACATGTCTTGAGCTGCAATGAAGGCAGGATTCAAAATCCAGCGATCAAAAAGGGCAGCCGGAAGTGTAAATGGTTTATCGGTCAATTCTATGTGGTTATCACGGATCAAGGAGAGTGGAATTTCGCCCTGAAGGTCATCCAAGCTTTTCAATAGTGCAGTTTCTTCACCCATGGAAATGACACGACATGATTTTTGGATATCTCGAATTTTTATAGCTCCCATGGCAATCTTATTCTGAAGTTTCTATGGTGATTGAACGAATAATATTTTTCTCTTCCTTCGACAATTCCCGCATGGCTTCACGGTATGTCTGTTTAAGAATTCGCTGGTATTTTCTTTCCGTAATACAGGTCCCGTCTGTAAGTTCTACAGATTTCTCTGTGGCACATCCACAGAGAATAAAGAAAAACAAAATAAGCAGCCCCTGTTTCATAGGAAAGTTAAATCAACACTAAGCATAAACTCAGCTGATACTGAAAAATAACATGTATTCAATAAAAAAGGACCCTAAAAAGGATCCTTTTGTTTTCTAGCTGAATTTCAATGATTAATCGATACGAACGACCTCTAATCGACGCATGATTTCTTGATCGCTGCCAAGCAGGCGTATCGTATAGCTTCCTGAGGTTAATTCACGAAGGTCTAACTTAAGGTTATCCGAATTTACAGTCCAAACAGCAATCTCTCGACCTGTAGCATCGTAAATCGTAACTGTTTTAAAGGACTCTAGACTACTGCCGGAAATCGTCAGCAAATCTGTTGCCGGGTTCGGGTAGAGCATAAGTTCTTCTGTACCTTGCTCGATGACTGATGCACACGCATCAACTGTGATATTGGCAGTTGCTGAACCTGTGCACCCATTTTGGGTAAAGCTATATGTCACAGGGAAGGTTCCTGTTCCAGCTACTGATGGATCAAACGTTCCACCAGATACACCTGTGCCTGTGTACACACCACCAGCAGGTGAACCACCCGTTAATGTCACAGGAGCCCAGTTCTCACAAACACTGCTCAATGGTGCCTGCGTTGGTGCTGGGGTTTGACTTACCACAATGGTAAATGTTTGCGGAGTACCAACACATCCGTTTAGATCAGGAGTTACTGTAATAGTCGAGATCCCTGAATTTGCAGGAGTGAATGCATTGATATTACCGGTTCCACTTGCTGCAAGGCCAATACCCGTATTGTCATTAATCCATGAATAGGACGAAGATGTGCTCGATCCGGAAAAGACAATAACCTGTGTTGATGTTCCCGTACAATAATTCTGTGACCCAGGATTGGTAACGGTTGGAGTTGCATTTACAGTTGCAACAACTGCAATACGTGGCGAGGTACAACCACCCGATGTAGTTTCTACATAATAGGTTGTAGTGGCAGAGAGAACTGGCGTTGTAAAGTTATTCCCCGTTCCTACTGCTGTTCCACCCGTTGGCACTGTGTACCATGTTGCCGTTCCTGCTGAAGTAGAAGCGGTAAGAACAACTGTTCCGGATCCACAAACACTTCCCGGTGTTGTGCTAACAACAGAAGGCGTGGCATTCACCGTCATGACAAAGTTTTGAGGCGTTCCTGCACATCCGTTGAGAGCAGGTGTCACCACAATAGTCGCAGTTCCTGCAGTAGCCGGAGCGAATGAAGTAATGTTACCCGTACCCGTTGCCGCAAGCCCAATCCCTGTATTGCTATTTGTCCAGCTGTACGTGGACGATGGATTCGAACCGCTGAAAACAATCGGTTGGGTTGCAGTTCCTGTGCAATACGTCTGCGAACCCGGATTCGTCATGGTTGGCGCTGTATTCACAGTTGCTACCACTGGAACTCTTGTGGACGTGCAACCAGAAGCCGTTGTTTCTACATAATAAGTTGTAGTAGCAGATAGAACCGGTGTCGTATAATTGTTTCCAGTCCCAACTGTTGTCCCTCCTGAAGGAACTGTATACCAGGTCGCCGTTCCGGCAGATGGAGTGGCACCCAAAGAAACCGTACCCGATCCACAAATGTTACCTGGCGTAGTGCTGGTAATGCTCGGTGAAGCATTTACCGTAATCGTTGCACTTGTGGTTCCGGTACAACCAGATTGGGTAACGCTGTAAGTAATAACTGTGTTACCTGTTCCAGCGACAGCGGGATCGAATATACCGCTACTTACACCTGTTCCTGAATAGGTTCCGCCTGCAGGTGAACCCCCCGTCAATGTCATCGGAATACTGGATGAACAGACCGCGCTAAATGGAGTCTGCGTCACCACAGGATTCGGATTGACAACGATTGTTTGTGTAGTGGTATTTGAACCATTTGAATTTGTTGCAACCAACGTAACCGTATACGTTCCCGCCGTAGCCCAAGTAACCGTTGGGTTTTGGGCAGTACTTGTTGCCGGAGATCCACTTGGGAATGTCCAGCTGTACGACGTCGGGTTACCGGTGGAAGTATTGTTAAACGTAACTACCTGTCCGGCACACGTACTACCACTCGCGGACGACGTGAAGCTGGCTGTAGGAGCCGTAGGAGCTGAAACTCCAGTTATATTAATGTTATCCACGTAAAGAGCATTTCCATAACCGGCGATATTTCTAAAGGCAAGTATAACTCCATTCTGACCAATGTACGTGGTAAGGTCTATCGTTTCGGTGCGCCATTGAGTAGCTGTTGGAAGGAAAATGGTCGTTTGGGCATTGGCTGTGGGTAAGTTGGTCGTGCCAATAGTGGAGCCTGATTTGCTGTAAACAGTATTCCAAGTGGTACCGCAATCCGTTGAAATTCCAACTTCCAATCCGTCCACGTAGGTCGCATTGTATGCTGCATAAGCCACGCTGAAGGTCAATTGTGCACTAGATAACCCAGTAAAATTCAGCTTAGGTGTGCGCATTTCGTCAGAGTTTCCGATGTCATTCACGTTGAAATTATCAAACCACATGGAATTTCCTGCAGTCGGTGTAACACCGTACGTTGCACTTCTTCTCCAAGTAGTATCCCCAAGATTTTCATTGATGATGGTCCAACCGGTTGGTGGGAAGGTGGTTCCTGAGAAGCCTTCTGTTAATGGAAGTGCTTGTCCAGAGACAGGTGTTACGGTAATGTATCCAACTGATGTTTGCGTATTTGAACCACTGGCATTCGTTGCGGTAAGTTCTACAGTATAGGTTCCCGCAGTATTGTATGTTACTACAGGATTGGTTGCCGTAGATGTTGCCGGGGTACCTCCCTGAAAAGTCCATGAATACGACGTAGGTACTCCAGATGATGTGTTGGTAAAAGAAACTGCTGAACCTTCACAAACAGTAGTTGCATTTGCTTCAAAACTTGCTGTCGGTAAAGATGGAACTGCAGAATATAAGTCGCTGTCCCATGTTCCACGACCATAGGTCGCAGCTCTTAGTCTTCCTGTTGCGTAATAGATTTCTAAGTCTGTTACAGCACAATTCGGCAGCCCGCTACTGAAATCAATCCAAGTATTGGTTCCGTTGTCTCTGTAAAAAACGCCCAAATCCGTTCCAATGTATACTCCATCTCCACCTGCTGCACCGTTTTGATACACAATGCAATTCATGGGGATGTTGGGCAATCCTGTCGAGATATTTGTCCAGGATGTTCCTCCATTGGTGGATTTGTATACCTTGTTCGTGGAAGAATACCCCGAGTATGTAACAAACACAACGTTGGGATCAGTATTGGAAACTGCAACCCAAGATGGAATTGCTGCAGTAGTTGGTGTGGCACAAGAGGTAAAGGAAGTTCCACCATTAGTAGACTTGGAGATTCCTCCTGTACCTTGTTTCAAAACGTAAATTACTTGATTATTGCTTGGCGCGATAGCAAATTCAATAATGGTATTGGCTGATGGTGCGGGAGTGCCCATGGTTGTCCAAGTAACCGAGGTTGCCCAGATATTGGATGTTTTATATAACGCTGGACGACCTGCTGCATAAGCTATATTGGCATCCGTCGGGTCTTGTTTAATCGGGCTCACCCAATCACCCTGAACGGCTGGATCATTAATATCCGCAAAATTTGTTCCTCCGGTTGTTGTTCTGGAGTAATCCCCGTAATAAACTGATGCAATTTGACGGTTATTGTTTGTTCGGTCAATGAAACAATCCATGCCGTCTCCCCCACCTACTTCAGTCCAGCTCGTTCCATTGGTGGTGCGATTGGTTCCGTTGTCTTGATGCCCAGCTAGAACCATTGTAGCGCTAGATGTAGACAAGCTGAAGCGATATTGTTGAGCAATTGCTAGGTTGGCACTTAAATCAGCCCAGGATGAACCGCTGTTTGTTGTTTTGAAAATACCTCCATCATTTGCTGAGAAGATAGTAGTTCCCGAGCCAGGTAAGAACTGAATATCGTGTACATCAGCATGCACGTAAGGTTTGCTATACCCTCCAAACCAATGAGAGACCATGGTCCAGGTACTTCCTCCGTTGGTAGAACGCCAATGATTGATCCCACCTACAATGACCTCCTCCGCATTGGTTGGTGAAACAGCAACAGCCAAATCATACCAGCCCTGACCACCTGTATCGCCTCCATTGTCAAATCCGAGAACATTTGGTGTGGTTGACATGGTCGTAAATGCTGCGCCACTGTTCGTTGAGCGCATCAATCCTCTGTATCCAAAATCATTGCCAGCCCCAAGAACATATACATACGCAGAATTTGCTGGGGAAACCGCTACAGCAAGACGTTGATTACTCGTCAGAGGTAGGGTTACAGCTGTCCACGTTGCACCACCATCCGTAGAACGTTTAAATGACGTTCCACAGGCATACACTGTGTTCGCATCGCCGGGTTTAAATTCTGCATCGCTAGTTGCGAAAGTTCCTGTTGGATTGCTCCAGCTTGTGCCACCATTCGTAGATCGAAAGATACCAGCGCTGCTAAAGGCCATTATGATGTTTGGGTTTGAAGGATTTATCAGCAAGCGTCCAATAGTACGTCCTTGCGTTGTAGCCCATGTTAATCCGGTAGTGTTCCAGGTAGCTCCACCATCCGTGGACTTTAATACCCCAATGCTGTAGGTGTCACCTCCATCATTGTCCCCGGTAGCGAGATACATGATCTGTGTATTGGTTGGATCTATGGCGACATCGGAAACTCCTATAATCGACAATTGGTCTGTATTGGTTGTCCAAGAAGTACCTCCGTTGGTTGTTTTCCACAAACCTCCGTCAGGGGCGCCAACCCAAATCGTATTGCTATTTGTAGGATCGAATCGAACGAAGTTCAATCTTCCAGCGCCCCCCCCAGTCGGTTTACCTATAGGGCCGATGATCGTCCAACTTCCATTCGTTGATTTCGGAGTCCCTGCCTGAATCAGGTCCTGCTCCCATTGTCTGTAGTTGCGATAGGTCTGTGAGGGGAGCGTCAAGTCTCCACTGGGATAAACACGCGGAGCCATGTAGTACTCCCAACGTTTAAAGGCTTTGTACCCTTTTCCTTTTTCAATAGTCTTTCCTTCCCAATAGGTATTGAAAGCATCCTGAATTTCATAAAAATTGGCGTTTGGATCTCGCATCATTCCAACCCAAGTAGGGTTCGTTTGAGCCGAAAGTGTTGAGCATAGTAATAGCGCTAGGAAAACTGTAAAGTTCAATTTCCGTTTCATAATTCGCATGTTTAGGGTCGAAAATTAGGAAAGAGCACGCAGAAAAAGAAACATCTGTGTAATTATTTTGAATCATTCTAATTAACATGCTCTTTTTCAGTTTATTTATGGAAAATAAATCTGTCGCCAAAACGCGAAAAAAATAAATACTCTTAGATTTACAGGAATGGTGAAGAAGGAGTCAACAGATTTTTTTCAGGATGTCTATGATGTGGTGCGTCTCATCCCAAAAGGGCGTGTGACCAGCTATGGCGCCATTGCCCGTTACCTCGGAGCTACTCGTTCTTCACGCATGGTTGGCTGGGCGATGAACGCTTCTCACCACCTGCCTGATGTTCCGGCGCACAGAGTTGTGAATCGCAACGGAATGCTCACCGGCAAGCATCACTTTTCAGAACCGAGTCAAATGCAGCAACTGCTTGAAAAAGAGGGAATCCTCGTACAAAACGACCAGCTCTTGGAGTTTAAAACACTTTTTTGGGATCCTTCTGAGGAATTAATGCTTTGATGCAATTCCTCTGCTGAATAATTCGATACCTTTACCACATGATCTTGGTTACCGGAGGAACAGGTCTGCTTGGCAGTCATTTGCTCTATGAACTTTCTCTATACACTGTTCCTGTTCGCGCGATTTATAGAAATCCAAAACGTATTGAACGGGTAAGGGCATTGTTCGAATTTTACGATCAAGAAAAAGGATTCGAACGATTCGAACAAATTGAGTGGGTCGAAGGAGACATTCTTGACATACCGTCCTTGGAGAACGCACTCAATCAGGTGACTCATGTGTACCACTGTGGGGGCATGGTGTCATTTGCAAGCCGCGATTTCAAGCAAGTTATGAAGATCAATCGTGAAGGAACAGCCAACGTCGTGAACTGTTGCCTCGCATTGAACATTCATAAGCTCTGTTACGTTAGCTCGACTGCGGCAATTGGATACACAGAGAAAGGCCAGACTGATGAAAGCATATTATGGAAAAACGGACCCGATGTCAGTGGGTACTCTGTTTCCAAGTATTCTGCAGAAAAAGAGGTCTGGAGGGGCATTGAGGAAGGATTAAATGCGGTTATGGTTAATCCGTGTGTCATTTTCGGACCGGGGAACTGGGACGAAACTTCTCTTGCGATCTTCCGATCTGTAGCTAAAGGTTTAAAATTCTACACTCCGGGTGCAAACAGTATTGTAGATGCCAGAGATGTTGCACGAATTATGGTGAAGTTGATGCAAAGCGACATCCACAGTGAGCGTTTTTTGTGTACAGGAGAAAACATAACGTTTCGTGAGCTTACCACAAGAATTGCCTTGCGTTTGGGAAAAACACCACCCACAATCCAAACACCCCGATGGCTCGCCGGATTTGGATGGCGGATTGCCGCTACTCTTTCCTTGTTTACGGGAAAAAAACCAGCTATAACGAAGGATACTGTTGCTTCAGCCTACAAAACCATTCAATACAACTCGAGCAAAGTGAAACAAGCAACAGGATTGGAGTTCACCTCCCTCGACGATACCATCGATAATGCCATCCAAGGTCAGCTAAAGTGAACAATCAAAATGTCTAATCGTTTTAATTCTATGAGTTTCCCCAACGTTCATCCCCGTCTGCTCATTGGAATTCTTATTCTATTCTACACTGTGGGAACTGTAGGACTCTTGATACCAGCTTTCAGAGCTGATTTCCTCGGTTTGTCCCCTTACAACTTAGTGTTGACCTTTGCCATCGCAGTTTTGGCCTATAGGAAAATGTCTACTTCTGATTTGGTGTTTTTTGCAATCTGCTATTGTATTAGCATGCTGGCTGAATGGATCGGCACTTCCACCGGATGGTTGTTTGGCAGTTACTACTACGGCAAAAACCTCGGCGCGTCTATCGCAGGTGTTCCACTCGTCATCGGCCTTAACTGGTGGGTTTTAACTGTTTGCTCTGCATCGATTTCGAAACGTATTTCCTCTTCTGTGGTGATTCGTTCACTGATCGGGGCGAGTCTGATGACATTACTTGATGTGCTTATGGAACCTGTTGCCATAAAAAGCGATTTCTGGCACTGGAAAGATGAGCTCATACCAATTTACAACTATGTATGCTGGTTTGCCCTTTCGTTTTTGCTTCACTTCGCGCACTCAAAGCTAACTTCAGCGGCATCGAACAAAGTGTTTGATGTATTGTTTTTAATTTTAACGCTGTTTTTCAGCATTCAACTAATATTTTGATTATGTTTTGGTGGGGACCTTTTGTGTTGATAGCAACGTTTGTCATCATGGAATTCATGGCTTGGGCAACACATCGTTTTGTTATGCATGGTTTCATGTGGTACTTTCATGCCGATCATCATGTGGAAGAGCCAGGATTTTTTGAGCGCAACGACGTCTTCTTTTTGATCTATGCGATTCCATCATGGTTGTGCATTATGCTTGGGATGATGTTTGGAAACTACCTGCCCGTGTGGATTGGTTTCGGAATTGCTGCTTATGGCTTTGCTTATTTTCTCATTCATGATGTATATATTCACAGACGATTTAAGTGGCTACGAGATATTGAACGTCCATATTTCATGGCTATCCGTAAAGCGCACAAGGTGCATCACAAACACCGCGGCAAAGAAGACGGTGAATGCTTTGGAATGCTGTGGGTTCCTTTAAAATATTTTCGCGAGGCAAGAAAGGCTTACAAGGCTAAAACTCAAACTATATGAGTCTGTATGGTTGGGTAATTCTAGGCAGCATCTCAGGTCCCTTTTTTCTTAGTTTCGATAAGAAAGTTGCATTTTACAAATACTGGAAGTACCTCTTCCCTTCGATTTTTGGAATTGCTATTTTGTTCCTCCTTTGGGACGAATATTTTACACAAAATAAGATATGGGGCTTTACCCCTCAATACCTTTCAGGCATTTATCTCGGTCATTTACCCCTGGAAGAAGTACTGTTTTTTCTGGTCGTACCCTATGCTTGTTTTTTCATTTATGAAGTCCTGAAAAGTTATTTTCCCAATATCCAAACTGCGCGAATAGGTCAGATACTGGCTTTCAAAATCACTCTTTTGGGATTGATCTTAGGGATCGTTTATCTGGACAACTGGTACACCTCAAGCGCCTGTATAGCTGCAGCATTGCTAACCATTGGAATTTATTTTATTCAAAAAGCGTCCTGGTATGGGCAATTTGCGTTGACCTATATCGTAGTCTTAATTCCTTTTGTAATTGTCAACGGCATACTCACCGGTGCCATTACGCCTGAACCCATTGTTTGGTACAGCTCGGAACACATCATGGGACCTCGTATTTACACCATTCCTGTGGAAGATCTTTTCTACAATTATGCGATGCTGCTTCCAATGACAGCGTTGTATGAGAGGTTTAAAAAGTAGGTTTCGAAAACAATACGCTTCATTAGAGAATCTCAGTCGACATGTGAGAGCTTCATATAAATTGTGAACTCTTACCCTGAGATGCCTAAGGGAAGTTTAAAATCATCAATTCCAAATCCAGAATCCGACATTCCAAATCAAAAAAAAGGGACTCATTTCTGAGCCCCTCTTTGTGTGGTTTTATGTATTTGGTGTTACCTGATGCTATGTTTCGTGGTAACCGCCTTGTCAGCTACTTTGACGGTAATGTAATACATTCCCGGCTGACCTTCGAAGTTTTGGATCAGGAAGTTGTTGTTGCCATTGACTACGTTTACTTCCATCTTGTACACTACGGAACCTTTTGCATCTGTCATGACCAATGTTCCATTGCCTTCCATTTCATCCGTTAGGAGATCCACATTGAAGTCTCTCGCACTTGGGTTAGGATGTGTGCTCAAGGTAGTACCTGCCGCCTGTTCTTTACACACTGCTGCCTGAATGTCGTATGTTGTAAACGTGCCATCCATGTCATACTGGAATAAACGGTAGTAGTTGATTCCTGGATTTGGAGAATAATCCGTTAACGAATAATCGATCAGCGTTTGAGAATTCTCTGCTGCACCGATTGTACCCAACACATCCCACTCTGTACCGTTTCGAGATTTATCCACACGGAAGTAGTTGGAGTTGTGCTCACTTGCAGTAGACCAAGTCACATCCACTGTGTTACTCTCAAGGCAATTGGCCTGGAAAGAGACAAGTTCAACTGGGAGGGCGGATGCCTGGTTACCCGCAGCACTGAACTGAGAGAAACTGGTTAATCCTGACCATGTCAATGTATTTGCCGACACGGAGGAAGCTTGTCCCTGAGGTGTTCCTGTCGTGAAGTCTGTATTTGTAGGACGGTACCAATCCGGTGATGAATATTTGATTGGCGCAAATTGACCCTGATCCCCTTGTACATCTGCCGTCTGGTATGTATACGTAATGTTATAGTTTGGTGAGGTAATGCCGGAAGGCTCCACATCCCAATAACGCTTCAAGAAGTTGGTGATGCCTGCATTGAGCTGCGGAATTTTGGTTGCTTTTGTGTACACTTGGATATTTGCAGTACTTGCAGCTGTCCCGCTAACATGGGTATATGTCAATGGCGTATATACGAAAGCAGTACCCGCCTGATCGATGCCCCCGATTGGGAAGACATACGATGTGCTAGCCGTGGATGCTACAAAACGCTTCACCCGTCCGATGCTGCCACTTCCATTGTCGTAGGCAATGATAAATGAATTAGCAGAACCATTTGTAATGCTTCCTGTAGAAGACGAACTAGAACCTACTGTAAGCGTGTTGCTGCCAAGGGCAAGGTCACCCATGCTCATATTGAGCGTAGCATTTACTGCCGTGTTGTTTTGAAGTGTTACGACCTGTGTAGACGCACCTTTGCTTATGGTAAGGTTGTTAAAGGTATTTGTACCGCTTACGACAGCGTCTGAAGTTCCATCAAAAATAACCGTACTCGTACCTTGAGTGAACGTTCCATTGTTGACCCAGCTTCCCGCTACATTGTGAGTAAAGGTACTTGCAGCGAACGTAGCAGGCGTATTAATAGTAACCGTTCCATCTAGATTGAGCCCTGCACCAGCTGTTTTTGTACCTGTAGTTGAGATCGTCAGGTTGCCATATGTCGGCGTGGCATATACTGTTTGATTTCCACCGTAGTATTCCACGGTACTGGTAGGAGCAAAAGTATATGTTGTGAAATTAATTGGGAAATTACTTCCAGTCTGACCTCCTGTTGCACCAGACAGTCTAAATTGAGATCCTGGATCAAGAACAATAGTACCTCCAGCACCCCAAATATAGTTAGAACATGTTAAATTTGAACAATATCCATCTTTAATAATTAGGTAAGAATTTGTATTCAATATCGCATTATTATTAACTTCTAAAGTAGGAGTTGCACCATATATACCCCATGAATTTGGACCGTTAAATGATACAGTGGGAGTGTTTGCAGATCCAATTTGAATATAGTTTGTTTGGAAGTCAAATCCATATGTCGCACCTGTGGAAACGTTTTGTGTTCCCGAACCATCAAAAATAACTTTACTTACATTTGAAGTTTGTGGAGAACTTGTGGCATATCCATCACCGACAGATACGTTGCCATAAAATGTTATAGTTCCAGTTACATTTGCCAAAGCTCCGGATTGATAACCTCTTAACATTACGTAACCAGATGTTACTGGACCTGTGCCAATATTAGCATTTCCACGAACTACTAATGAACCACCATTTCCAATGTATTGTTGTATTTCCGATGATCCTCCTGCACCTGTTGTCATATTTATCGAATAGTTGGCAATAGTCTCCAGTTTAAATGAACCTACATTTAAAATTGCTCCAATATTATTGTATTTTGTAGTGAAGTCAACAGAATTAACTGTGGCATCAGCACTTAATGTTATAGTAGCAGCACTAGCTAACGTAATAACCACATTATCACAGCTTTGCGGGGCAGTAGAAACTGCCGTTTTTGTTACGGTAGTGGAAGACCAGTTGGCAGCGGTGTTAAAATCTGTTCCTGTAGTCGCTCCTGTCATTCCTGAGCCTGCTCCAGCCCAATATTTTGTTATTCCACCTATGGATACTGCAACTGTAGGCTGGTTGCTTGAACATCCATTCTGATCTGTTACGCTCAAAGTATATGTTTGACTTCCAGAGATGGTAAGAGTAGGTGATGCTGCAGATGAACTTGACAACCCAGTTGTCGGTGACCAACTATAGGTTAATGTTCCAGTACCACCGGATGCACTGCCCCCCATTGAAACTGTACTACCTGAACAACCACTCAAAGTAGATGAGGTAACAGATGCCGTTAAAGCAGTTGGATTCGTGACAGTTGTGCTGCTTGCCGCTGCCGTGCATTCATCGTTTCCTTTCACAACAATAAGATATGAACCAGCTGATAATCCGGTAAATGAAGATGAAGATTGCCAAGTTGCTCCATTGTCTCTGGAATACTGATAGGGTGTAGTTCCACCTGAAGCAGAAACACTTATTGAACCATTGCTTCCGCCAGAGCACAATGGGCTGGTAGGGGTTGCACTAAAAGTAGGGGCGGTACAAGCTGCTGAAGTTGTAAAGGAATAAATCGTACAACTTGATGCCGAACCGCACGAATTTTTTGGTACAATTTGGAAATAATAGGTTGTTGACCCAGTAAGTGCACCCGTATTGTATGTTGTTCCTACTTGATTAGAACCATTTACGATGTTTGTCGGTGTAGTTGTCCCACCACCATTTGTACCAAAATACACGTCATAGCTAGTTGCGTCTGAAACGGAAGACCAACTTAAGGTTACTCCAGAGGCAGACTGACCTGTGCCCGTTGGAGTTGCTGAAGAAATACAAGCGGGAATTGGTGTGACAGTAACTGCTACTGAAGCGCAAGCAGTAGTACCACCAACGCAAGCTCCTTCTGAACGGACATAATATGTGGTGTTGGAAGTTACATTAACACTTAATGATGCATTTGCTGAAGTAGAAGTACCTACGAGTGTGCTTCCTGCACCGCCGCATGCTCCGCTATACCAGTACCATGTTCCGCCGGAACCTATAGTTCCACCTGTTTGAGTTAAAGTAGTGCTATATCCTGAACAACCAACAGTAACAGAAGCCGATGCAGTTGTTGGAGCTACTGATGGAGTTAGTTTTGGATACCATAAAACAACAAGACCATCCCCCCCAGCGGAACCAGATGTATTTGCTCCAGCAGAATTTGATCCTCCCCCCCCGCCACCTCCAGGGAATCCTCCAGAACCACTGGCAGTGGTATATCCACCTTTTCCACCCCACCCAGATCCATCAACTCCAAGATTGGTATTTTTTCCACCAGTATTATTACCACCGGCTGTTCCGTTTACTCCATTTGCTGCAAATCCAGCGGATGACCCCCCCGATGCGCCATTTCTTGAACTTGAACTCGCAGAAGAACCAACTGCTCCCGTCCCTCCTGTAAAAGTTGTAGTTCCCACATTTGTGGAGGAAGAGCCTCCACCTTTTGCTAATACAGTTGATGTACTACTAAACCATGAATCACCTCCAGCTGTAGGAGATGTACCAGCCGCACCTGCCGTACCTACCTGGTATGAATATAAAGTACTTGCTGTCACAGCAACTGAACTTTTAGAATAAGACCCACCAGCACCACTTGCACCACTAGAAGTGCTACTTACGGTTTTTCCACCTTGACCACCTCCCCATACTTCTGCAGTCACGGACGTAACTCCACACGGCGCGGTCCAAGATGTACCACTAGTTAAATAATGAAAAGTATAATTCGGAGTAAATGAAAAGACTCTTCTAGACCCATCGGCTGAGCTATTCAAACCACTAATGGCACCAGTGGTATTTGTGTTATTTATTCCACCACCCGCGACTCCTCCTGCATTATAATCTATTGCATAGGTGCTTTGATTGACTGTAATTGAATTATTTGCTGTACTATTGTTCGCAAAACCTATTTTTACAGACGTATTTCCGGTGGTTGATGCTACAGACATAGCACCATAAACAAATTCAATATTATTAGTACCCTCATACAAATGCAATTGAAACGTTCCATCTGCAGTAGATGAACCATAATCAATACCCATATTTAGCCACTCAATTACCACCGCTCTATTTGGTGCCGTTCCACTAATAATATAATGTACCTTACCAGTTGCGGATGTTTCTAAATCTCCCAGATATGGCGCTATCAAAGCCTGGGAGGCAGCAGGAAAATTTGCCGGTCTTAATACAGTTGAAATAGCAGTAGTATTTGACAATCTAATAACTCCATTGGAACTCGCACTAAAAGTATTGTACCACCCCCCCATAAACCAAAATTCAAATGGTATTAGGTAAACGGAATTAGTGTTGTTCCCATCATCAGTACTGGCCGCAATAATTTGCGTACTACCAGTCATAGATGTCAATGATCCTGAAGCATTTGTACTGAACGTATAATTAGTCGCATTTTGCCCAATAACCGAATTATTGCTCAATAAAGAAACGCAAACAATCAACGCCAAAGCTAAATTTTTGAGATTTAACATGCAGCTTACTGCATTTAAACCAGTTTTTGTATTTATAATCGTTTTCATAATAATATCTTTTAAAATGCTTACTTCTTTAATTCAGAATTCATATATTCCAAAATTTCCTTAAGCGCCTTGGCTTCGGAAGGATACCTTTCCACCCAAACTAACAGACTGGCTTGCTCCATTTCTGAAAAGTGTGCCAAGGGATAGTTGGGACACAAACGGTTAAAATCAACCACCGAAGGTTCTGTTTTTTGCCTGAATACAGAAGAATCGTTGATCTTTGCTTTTAACGCATCCATTTCTTCGTGAAGAACCCATAAAGAATTGGACAAGTCCGCAGGGTTGAATTCAACGTGTTGTTGAACTATTTGAGGCGCTTGTCGGCTCTTAGAGACAGTGCGAGTAGACGACAAATTCTCTTGAGCCCAAGAAGAAGTAAGAAGCATAAAAGCGAATGAGAGGAGTGAAATCTTCACAGTCCAACCCCGACTGTGGGTCGATGGTGTTTGAGAAGTGTGGTTTTGTATTGAGTGTAGTGTTCGTTTCATAACGAAAAGTTTTAGCATATATAAATAAACCCTCTCGCGTGTTGCATGTGCACACGAGAGTGGATGTCGAAAGGTACGAAGGAAGTGCTGAAATTTCCAAATAAATGAACAAAATAGTGTTTTGGATGAATATTCATGGGGTTTGGATGAACGGTTCCTCGATACATTCCGACTTTGTCGGAACACTCGGACTGACCGTTCATGACTTTCGGACGACTCGGACTGACAGTTCATGACTTTCGGACGACTCGGACTGACAGTTCATTCCTTTCGGACGACTCGGACTGACAGTTCATTCCTTTCGGAACACTTGGACTGATCATTCATGCCAGTCGGGCTACTCGGACTGACGGCGGGAGTTGAAGGGTTTTTTTGAGTTTGTAGAATATTAGAGTTACCGATATACACACTTTATTAGGATAAATAGATTCTGTTGCTTTATCAAATTTGACAATGATCCAGTTTTATAGTATATTTACCTTATTCAAAAACTATGAGTAGAAAAGAATTTTTGGACAAACACAAGGACCTCTTTTGGCATTTTAATAAAACTCAATTGGAGGATTTGTCTGACGATATTCTTGTAGAGTATATCTTAAATTACGGCGATGAAAAAGCTGTAAAAGAATTGATAGACCTTTTAGGAATCCATCAAGTTGCCGCTATTTTCTTCAGGAACACCAAGGGAAAAAGAATTAATTATCTGCCGGAAGTGCAGAATTTCTTTTACCATTATTTTCTTCGAAATGCATCCTGAGATTTTAAGTAAAGAACAACTTGAACTTCTCCCATTTCTCGGGCAATTCAACAAGAGATTTTTTTTGGTTGGTGGTACGGCAATCGCTTTACAAATTGGACACCGGCAATCTATAGATTTCGATCTTTTTTGTGCTGAACCATAACAAAAAAATGCGAGGAGTTCCTCGCATTTTTCAGGGTGTTGTAAAGGGGTGGTATTATCTTACCACAAGTGTTTCTCTGTGAACGTTTCCGTCTGCTTTTTTGATCATCACGGTGTAATTACCGATGTTGAGTTGTGTTCCTTCAAGGGCACTCATTGTTTGAACAAGTGTTCCGAACTGGTTGTAGATCTCAACTACGTCTGTAGCGTCTACGTTGCGGAAGTTTACCTGACCGTTGCTTGGGTTAGGATAAACCAATGGCATGTGTCCAAAACCACCTTGTGCAGTAATGTTGCTTAATAAGTCTGGAGTTACGAAGATCGGCATTTGCTGTGTTACGATGAATGTTTTAGATGTTACACATCCTGCTTCTGTAGTGATGTCTACAGTGTATGTTCCTGCAGAAAGACCTGTTTGATCCAATTGTCCTTGTGTAAGTCCTGATCCGTTGTTTGTAGACCATTCTACAGTGTAAGAAGAAGGCAAACCGGTTACATCAAGATCGATTGCGCCGTTCTCACCTCCGAACGTAGTTACTTTAGTTACTGTCCCTTCGATCGTAATATCTTCAGGCTGATCCAAAACGATGGTTTGAGAAGCAGAAGAACCGTCAGAACCAACTACAGTTACATCGTATGTTCCTGCACCAAGGTTGGAGATGGAGTTGGTGTTTCCTGAAGTTGACCAGAAGAAAGAATACGTTACAGGTGTAGTTGGCTTAGAAACCACATTAGGAAGAACAGTGATCGCACCGTTGTTGCTTCCGTAACAAGTAGGCTCTTGAACTTGAACTGTAAGGGATAAGTTTTGAGCGAAGGTAAAAGTGCTTAGTGCGCTTACTAAAACTGCTGAGAAGATGTTTTTTGTTTTCATGGTATTTATTTTTTTATGTTTTTAAAATTGTTTTCGTTTGTTTCTTGAGACAAAGTAAATGCACAAAAAAAGCCTGAACAGCAAAAAAGATTGAAACGGGCGCAAAAATCAACACAAGCACGCAAGAGCGACTACGTAGTTATGCGCAGGGGGGTACGTAGATGCGCTGAGCAAGGAACAAGGAATAAGGAGCAAGGAGCAAGGAACAAGGAGCAAGGAGCATGGAGCAAGGAACAAGGAACAAGGAATAAGGAGCAAGGAGCAAGGAACAAGGAATAAGGAGCAAGGAGCAAGGAACAAGGAGCATGGAGCATGGAGCATGGGTGGGGCTAAAAAAACATCTTTGCTCTTTGCTCTTTGTTCCTTGCTCAATAAAAACTCCTTACATTCGTTTACAGAACAATGAATCTCTATTCAAACAAACAAAAGTGGAAGATCGCGCTGATAGCAATAGCCTTGTTGCTTGTAGGGGTGTCGTTGTTTGTTTCAAACTCAATTGTAGCTAAAGTTGGAAGCAGGGAGCGTGACCGTGTGGAGCAGTGGGCGGTGGCCATTAAGAAAAAGCTAGAGCTTGTGAAGCTAACGGACCGAACGTTCACCAAGCTGCGCGACAAGGAACGCAAGGAGATGGGCGTTTGGATCGATGCAACGAAAGAGATTTCGAAAGCCACGCCACTGGATCAGGTTCCGGACTACACTTTTCCATTAAAGATCATTGAGCAGAACAAAGACATTCCTGTAATCTTGTTTGATGACAACGGAAATGTTTCGGGATCCAATAATCTGGATTTTGATTCAACAGACCTTAGAGTACTCTATCCTCAGCTAAGCAGCAGAGAGCTGGAATCAATGTTCAATGATTCTTTGAAAAAATTGGCTGTAGAATGGAAGAAGGTGAATCCAGCACTGAAAGTCGAAGTGTATGAAGGAATGTATATGACTTATGTCTACAGCGATTCTCGTGAGATCGTTCGTCTCGAAAGAGAACGGGATTCTTTACTTAAAGCTTTCAATGAAGAACTGATTAACAATGACGGGCTCGTTCCTGTATTGCTTGTGGACAGCGACAATGGAGAGGTAATCGGCAGCAATCTTCCGAAGGAAAAACTCAAAAAAGAGCGCATTGCTCAAACCATTCAGGAGTTGAAGCTGCAAAACGATCCGGTAACGATTGATTTTCAAAACGGGCAAAAGAATATACTCTATTTTGATAACAGCGAGGAATTGAAGTTGATCAAGTATTTTCCTTACATCATCTTCTTTATCATCGGTCTTTTTGTACTCATTGGCTATCTTATATTCAGTACTTTCAGAAAAGCAGAACAAAATCAGGTTTGGGCAGGAATGGCCAAAGAAACCGCGCATCAGCTCGGCACTCCCCTCTCTTCTCTGATGGCATGGATCCAGTTGCTGGAAAGCCAGGGCACGGACAGCATGATTACGACAGAAATGCAAAAGGATGTTGACCGTTTGGAAAAGATCACAGACCGCTTCTCCAAGATTGGTTCCGGAGGCAAACTGGAAAAAACAGATATCTGTAGTACTATCCGGGAAGTTCTGGTGTATTTAAAACCACGAATCTCTGATAAGGTGACCATTTCGTTCAATCCTGCGGTGCCTGTGTCTGTGCACCACAATCCTTCACTTATGGAATGGGTGATCGAGAACATTGCAAAGAACGCGGTTGATGCCATGGAAGGAAAAGGGAAGCTTGAAGTTTTGGTGCATTCAGCACCAGGCTGGGTACACATTGACATCAGCGATACAGGTAAAGGAATTCCTCAAAAACAACTTAAGACCATTTTTCAACCCGGATTTTCAACGAAACAACGTGGATGGGGCCTCGGTTTGTCTTTGGTTAAAAGAATTGTCAAAGAATACCACCGTGGGAAGGTCTTCGTCTTGTTTTCTGAGCTGAACAAAGGAACCACGTTTCGAATTTCGCTTCCTCAGGAATAATTACCAGAACCTATATTCCTTAAACCCAATGATGCTAATGTAATTAGTGGCAACATCGCGCGTCAAAACATAGGTTAGCAGTTTGCTTTTTTCATTGTAAATCATCTCCGTTTCGGTGATGTATTTCCCCTCTCGGTAATATTGTTTCTCAGTCAGATTGCCGTGGTCGTCATACAGGAACAGCTGCTCTTCATAGGGATTGGCTTCATCCTGTCTGAACATTTTTATGGAGGAAAGCATGCCGCGTTCGTTGTATGCATATTTGTAGGATGTCACCCCTGTAGTCATAATTAGTCGCTGCTGACGTTCCTTGATGTAGCCAATTGAGCTGAAATAGGTGAATTCATACATGTACGGCAAATCGTAACTGTTGTAGATGGTTTTTTTGACCATGGAATCGCCGGTTTCGTAGCGAAAGGATTCCGTATTCAGCACTGTTCGGTGCGCGACTTTAAAGGTGTCCAGGTAGTCACGGGAGTAATACTCTTTGATAATTCGGCCATTCGTGTCGTAATCGTAATTGGTGACTGTAAATCCCTTGCCGTCTCCTTTGCGGTGTTCGGTCATCCATCCCGACGGGTTATAACTGTATAAATTCCATGTGGTGTCCTTGCTCCCGTCGTCTTTCCGTGTTTCATACGAACCGGATAATCTACCTAGTGTGTCGAACATGTACACATACTTATATTGAGTGTTCTTCATTGCCTCTCCGGCTTTTTTGAAGGTATATTGACCGGTAAGTGAGCGAATTTTATTCAGACGAATGAATTCCGGACTGAAAAAAGGTTTATCGGTAAACGCACTGCCATCCCTGTTGTCAAGCATCTGCCCGAAACTCATGGTGGAGAACATTAGTAAAAACACAGCAAGGAATTTCACAACGCAAAAAAACACAGGAATCGCAAAAAATCCCCTTCGACGGTCAACTTGTTATCCATAGTGTCCTATGAATAACTCAGATTGCGTTCTTTACGGATCAATTTTTCGAACTCAAGCACTTCGGTTACCGGCAATGAACAGGTGCCATCCACACAAAGATAAAACACTCCTTTCTCCCCCGTCTTATCTTTGATGAGAGCAATCTCGGCGCCATTTGCAAGAGCTAGCTGAGCATTGGGATGGTACTGTCTCAACTGAGCTTTCAGTGCTGTTTTTGCCTCGTCGCCAGAAAAAACCATTTGCAGTAAGGGAAACGTGTTTTTCATGAGTAAAATGCCCCAGTTCGAATACCCGGATCCATAATGCTCCATTCCTTCGTACATATTGGCCAGCATCTGTTTTGAACGCTCGATGTAGCTTGTATTTCCATTCAACATTCCAATATCAAACAATAGGTTCGCCATGACCGAATTTGCCGCCGGGATCACATTATCATTGAGCTCCATCTTACGTGCAATCAAACCGGAGTTTTGTTCGGTATAGAAACACATCCGGCTTTCGGGATCGCCGAAAAGCTCCAATGCCCTCTCAACGAGTTTTTCCGCTTTAAAGAAAAACGCAGCATCAGAAGTAACCGTGTACATGCACACCATTGCTTCGGCGGTGTGGACATAGTCTTCCAGAAAACCATTTATTTTTCTTCCTTTCTCATCTACTGACCTGTAAACCAGATTTTCTTGTGTAATGCAGTCTCGCTCAATACGGCGGATCACCTTTCGGGCCAGCTGCAGAAAATTTTCTTCTCCAAAAGCTTCAAAAGACGCGCAGAGACCTTTGACGGCCATTGCATTCCAGGAAGTCAGTTTTTTGCTGTCGAGAGCCGGTCTGACGCGATGGCTTCGTTCGTCCAGTAATTTCTGAATGAGACGACCACGCTTTTCTTCGAATTCGAGTTCTGTGAAACCCTCTGAGCGACAAAATTCTTTATCCTCCACTCTTCGCAATAAAATATTGCTGTGTGATTCCTCCCAATATCCATGCTGATCTACACTGTAATATTTTTTCGCCCAATGATCGTCCGCATCAAGTACCTTATCCAGCTCGGCTTCTGTCCAGCAATAAAATTTTCCCTCTTCTCCCTCACTATCGGCATCTAAAGCTGCGTACAACCCGCCATCAGGAGACAACAATTCCCGCTCGAGCCAGTTCACCGTTTGGTAGACAACCCTCTTATATTCATTTTTTGAAAACAGTTTGTACCCCTGTGCATACGTATAAAGCAATTGACCGTTGTCGTACAACATCTTTTCAAAATGGGGAACCTTCCAGAGCATATCCACGGAATACCTTGCAAACCCACCACCAATTTGGTCATAGATGCCTCCCATTGCCATTTTGTCGAGGGTAAGCTCGACGTGTTTGAGCACCATTCTGTCTTCGTTTAAAAAGGCATAAGCCATTAAAAAATCGATGTTGTTGGGCAATGGAAATTTCGGCGCGCGAGTGCCACCTCCCTCCATGCGGTCAAAATTTCGGGACCAGCGAAGGACCATTTCATGCAGTTTTTCTCGAGAGAAAGTTACGTTTTCAGCAGCTTCACGGACCAGATCCGATTGCACGATCCCCTCATGCAAGGCCTCCGCATATTCCAGGGTTCGCGAACGGTCATTCTTGTATGTATGCTCGAGCGATCGCAGCACATGCAGCCATTGTTCTTTCGGGAAATAAGTTCCACCAAATACAGGTCGCCCATCCGGCAATGTAAAACAGTTGAGAGGCCAACCCCCACGTTGAGTCATGAGCTGAACGGCTGACATGTAGATTTGATCCACATCCGGACGTTCTTCACGGTCGACCTTAATACAAATAAAATGTTTGTTCATGAGCTCCGCGACTGCTTCGTCCTCAAAGCTCTCATGTTCCATCACATGGCACCAGTGGCACGCTGCATACCCCACACTTATGAGCACAAGCTTATCCTCCGACTTCGCTTTTTCAAAAGCCTCCTCTCCCCAGGGTACCCACTTCACCGGATTGAAGGCATGCTGAAGCAGGTAAGGCGATGTTTCCTCGATCAGGGCATTGGGCTGTTTTTCCATGTTCTAAAATTACGTAACGGTTCGCTCTGGAGCGCGTTTTTGGTATATTTAACCCTATGATGCGTTTAATTTTTCTGCTTGCAGGCTTCTTCCCCATTTTACTAAATGGTCAAATCATCCTGGATAAAACGCGACACGACTTTGGAGTGATAAACAGCTACGATGATCGTTTTGTTGACTTTAAACTTACAAACACCAGTCCTAAAAAAGGCTTCGTACTCCGGGTGGTCAAACCCAGTGAGGTCATATACCTTGCCCGGAATAACAGCATGGGCAAAGACAGCTCGATCTACTTAAGGTTTCAGGTAAATCCGTCACGCAAAGGAAAATTTACCTACACCATCGAACTATTTCTCAGCGACCGACAAGATCCGGTGGAATTAAAGCTGACAGGAGAATTAGCAGATAACCCGCCTTCCACTGGATTTTTAACGGAATGTCCGGATTTCAACTCCAGGCCGGGAGGAAAAGGATATTCATTTGAGCTGACTGTGGTCACGATTGACAAGGAAACAAGAGAGGAGCTTGCGCAGACGAAGGTCACCTGCTTGCAGAATGGAGTGCCTCTCTGGCAGGAAAATACTTCCAGTGATGGAAGAGTTAGAAAAGAAGCCTCCGTAGGTTTTGTATATGTCCTTGGGCAACACAAGGGATACAAGGATGCCGAACTCGGTGCGTATGTGAATTTCCAACGAAACAAACTTCTTTTGGAGCTCGAACGAACGCAAGATATTCCTGTTGAGCCGATTCCTGAAAAAGATACGATCCCAATCGTCGCACTGCCTCTCATAGTGCAAGAAAACAACACAGATACCTCGGAATTTTCGGAGCAGCGTTTCAAACCCGTAAATGTGGTTTTTGTGCTGGACGTTTCCTCTTCCATGAATCAGGGAGACAAGATGGAGCTTATGAAATATACCTTACTCCAACTCGTGGGTATGATCCGTTCTTGCGATCACATGGGCATTGTCACCTACTCAGATGCAGCACACGTATTGGTGGCGCCTTCCTCCGGAAATGAAAAAGAATCATTGCGCACAGAGATCAGCGGTTTGAGGGCAGCGGGACTTACAGCCGGGGGTACGGGTATAAAAACCGGGTATAAAGAAGTGCTGAAGAATTACGATCCAAACACCCTGAATACATTGATCGTTGTAACAGATGGTGCTTTCAACAAGGATTCTGAAAATTACCAGAAAACCATTCGGAAGTACCGTAAAAAAGGAATCGAATTGCATGTGATCGGCGTAAAAATGAAAGCGCCCGACGCTGCGAAAATGCAGGAAGTCACCCAATTGGGAGGGGGAACATTAATTACAGTCAATGACCTCTCAGATGCGAATTCCAATCTAACACGCACGATTCGGGAAAGAACATTCTTTGGTTCAAAAGATTAGGATAAATATATTCTTTGTCTAACAGAGCCCTAGTAAGTTTTTCTTAAATTTGTGCTGTATCGGAAAGATCTGACTACACATTAACTATGACTGAAGACATCAAAGTATTAGTTGTTGACGACCACGAACTCATTAGGGATGCTTGGATTTCCTTATTGAATGACGCACCGGGAATACGGGTAATTGGCAAATCTGACAATGCAGATGAGGCTTACGAACTTGCTGTTCAACATAAACCTGACATTGTGTTAATGGACATCAACCTGAAAGGAAGCTCAGGATTCGATGCCGCACAAAAAATCTGTAATACTCTGGCTAAAACTCGCGTAATTGGTTTGACACTCCATGACGAGATTAATTTCGTTAAGCGTTTTTTGTCGTTAGGCGGACGTGGTTATTTGACTAAAAACATTGGAAAATCTGAATTGATTTCTGCGGTTCATGCAGTTTACAATGGTGAAACGTATATTGCGAGCGAGATAAAAGACCGTTATTTTGCGTCTCTGTTAAATGTGGAGCAGGATAGCGCGCAGAAGGAGTTGACCATGAAGGAAATTGAGATCGTTAAGCACATTTCTCAAGGGTTGACATCTAAAGAAATAGCGGATAAATTGTTCCTTTCCCCGCGAACAGTCGAGACACACAGACACAACATTCTTAAAAAACTAGGCTTTTCAAATGCTGCACAATTGAGCAGCTGGGCGAAGGACAAGGGATATCTTTAATCAGGTATTTTCGATCAGCGGTGCAATTGTCACGCGCATTTCTTCCTCTTTCCAGGGTTTTCCAATAAAGGCATAGAGCAACCCATCGCGCTGAAGTTCATCAACCGCAACCTCATTTGCTTGTCCTGAGAGCAAGATACAAGGCAAATCGGGTAATTCGGACTTTACATTTCGAATCAGCTCGGCACCATTTTTTCCCGGCATTTGATAATCTGTTACCATGAAAAGAAGTTTGAGACCGTATGATTTTATTTCAGCCAGCTTCTCAATCACTCCTCTCGGATCAACAGCCGTTTCAACGATAGTGGTAGATTCATTGACCAACTTCTTCATCTGAAAATCAATTAGCTGAAGAATAATGGGATCGTCATCCACACAAATCACTGCATATTTGAGTTCGTCCATTGCTAGTCGATGATTTTTGGCAAAAGTATTTCGAACGTTGTCCAGTTCTCGTCCGAAGTTACGACTATTTGTCCGTTGTGGTCATTAATTATTCGTTTCACAATACTTAAACCAAGCCCGGTACCTTTTTGTTGCGATTTGGTCGTATAAAATTTCTTAAACATATTTTCGAGAACCTCCTTTTCGATCATCGGTCCATCATTTCGGATAACGATAGAATGAAACGGCTCTTTGGATGAATAGCTGATTTCCATTTTACCATGAGATTCTACGGCTTCAATTGCATTCTTGATGATATTAGACCAAAGTTGATACAATTTATTTTCAAAGCCCATCACAAAAATTTCCGGAACATCAAATTGTACATCCATTTTATTTTTGAGCTCGTATCCGAATACTTTAAGAATTGTTGAAATACTAGTTGACAGATCGATGCGTTTTCTTTCTTCGATTGCACTGTTATTTAGGTAGGTACGAAGACTACTTACCACACTCGATGCTTTGTCACCAGAGGCAACAACCGTATCCACAAGCGTTCGGATCGTCTGTATGTGATACATCATGTCCAAAACTTCCGTGGAATTTTCCTGCGCGAGTACATATTCAATTGTTTCAAGATCTGTAGCTGAAATTCTGGCTTTAACCATTGCTGAAGCCAGCTTATTTGTTTCGGCGCTATCAATAAACCCACGAGAAAGAAGAATTCCTTGTAACGACTTAGTTTCTTTCATGACCTGCAAGCCTCCGAGGGTAAGCTCGGATTCAATTGTAACTGCTCGCTCACATGCCTTGTGAAGTTGATCTGCCGAACATTTTTCAATAACTGATTTAAAAAGATTTTCAAGCGTAAATCGGATACTTTCTATCCCCACTTTAATCGAGCCCAGAGGTGTGTTGAGGTCATGTGCAACTCCAGCAGCAATTTCCCCTAACATGGCTAATTTTTCATGCTCTGATAGCATGGTAGTCAGCTTAGTGTTTTCGCGACGTTTTTCAAAGATCTCAATCTCCAAGTTGGCATTGATTCGTTCAATTTCATTTTTGGCATCGGACAGCTCATTTAGAGATCTAATTCTGGCACCGATATTCACCAACATTTCAGAAAACAACTTTAAGATCACAATATCCTGATCTTGGAAATCCTTATAGTTTCGGACGGCATCAAACCCTATGAAACCTGTACACGAATCGTTCTCGAACATTGGAATTGCAAGTACACTCTTGATTTCCTGTTCCTCTAGCAACTCCCTAAATCTGGTTTCAGGAAGCTCATCCACCTTTTGTACATTTATCATTTTGCGGTTAAAATGATACGAGATCCATTCCTGAATTTCGGAAAACGGAACGTTCTGCAAGTTTTCTATTTGCGGAGAAATCCCTTCTTGACACCATTCATAGGTATTGGAGCAGGTCTCTTTTTGGTGATCATACGAAAACACGTATACACGATCTACGTCCACAAATTTTCCAATTTCATCAAGTGAGGCATTCAAGGATTCTTCGAACAGATGCAAGGGGACATTCACAAAGCGGTTTGAAATACTGAGTACCAATTCCTGAAAACGGACTGTGCTTTTCAATCGTTCTTCTTGCTCTTTCTCGCGAGTAATATCTTGTCTTACGGATAAATAACTGGCAACGGTACCATCATCAGTTAATACAGGGTAAATCAAGGTTCGCACCCAATAGAGGTGACCGTCTTTCGCTTTATTACAGATCTCTCCGGACCAAACCTCTTTCCGACGTATAGTATTCCAGAATTCTGACCAGAATTCTTTGGAATGATTTCCAGAATTTACGATCGAATGATTCTTGCCGATAATCTCCTCAAGCGAGTATTGAGAAACTTCACAAAACTTTTCATTGGCATAGGTAATGTTTCCAAAGATATCCGTTTCGGTTACCAAGGACCCTTTGTCGATAGCTAAGTTTAGGACATTGAGGAAGCGATTGGTTTCTGCAAGCTTCTCCTCATATAGCTTGCGTTGAGAGATATCTCGTATAGATGCTATGATATACGGCTCGCCCTCCATCTCCCAGTAACTGGCATTTACCTCAACCGGCACAGATCTACCGGTTACAATGTTCTTGTTGCTTCCTTCAATTGAACGCGAACCGACAGCTTTAAGCTCTGCTAATTCAGCCCTCCAATCATCCATATTCTTAAAGTAACTTTCAATATCGAATACAGAATATGCACGGTAATCTTTCTCTGTGAATCCCTGCCGCTCTTTGGCTACGCGATTCATATAGACAAATCTCCCATCATTATTGACGACTTGAATAGCTTCTGAAGACTCTTCAAGAAAGTGCTCAAGCATTTGTAAGCGTTTGTTTTGGGATTTGATTTGTTCTTCCCTATTTCTCAGTTCAGTTACATCGATAAGGATCCCATCGATAAATTCTTCTCCATTTTCAATTGTGAAAACGGCATTGGTAAGTAGAAACACTTCTTCACCATCCCTCCGTCGATTACGAATTATATAATTCTTCAGCTCACGGCTGGCGATTAGTTTATCGAGATATACTTTTCTATCCTCAGGGTCCAAATAGAAATCAATAGAACGCTGTTGCTTCAATTCTTCCAAACGTTCAAAACCAAAAATGTCCAGGTAAGCCTGATTTACTTCAATAAATTCTCCGTTGAGTCTTGTTCGGAAGATCCCGGCAACGCTGTTTCGAAACAGAAATTCATAGCGCAATTCGAGATTTTCAGATGAGCTTAGAATTTCCTCGGCAATTAACAGATGTAATTCATCATCAATGCGTTGATACGTTAATGAAACGAGTTTGTTAGACTCTTTTTCAACTAATTTTACGTGCTTTCTACAACGCTCTGAAGCTAAAAGGGCCTCCAGATTAACCTCGCCTTTCAGGTCAACAATTTCTCCCAGCACTCGTTTTGTTGACGCAAAATTGAAAAAACTGTTACAAGAATAATGGGCTAAGATATGTCCGGTTCTGTTAAAGGCCAAAAATGCCTTGGAAGAACACTCAAGTATTGAGAACAATCTTTCTGCGTCAACGCTATGGTGATTGAGACTCATCGTGCTGACTCGGGTTGCAAGATTAACTCAGTGCCCTTGCCGGGTTCACTCCACAATGCCCCGGAAAGATGCCCCATTTGAATTCGGTTTTGAATGTTGGACATCCCAAGACTGCCTTTTGCCTTGTCTACTTCAAAACCTACCCCATCATCCTTAACAATGATCTTCCAGTTTCCAGCTTCCAGATTGATCTTGATCCAAAGGTGCTCAGCTTTGGCGTGTTTCAGAGAGTTGTTAATAAATTCCTGAATGATCCGGTAAAGATTAAATCGGTCTGAATTTTCGAAATATGATTCATCGATGTGATCGTCTTTATCAAGGATACACTGGCAACCCTTGAGCATATTGATTCGGTCCGTTAAACTCTTGAGTCCCGCGAGAATTCCTTTCTCGAGTTCAGGTGGCAAGAGTGCATACGAAATAGATTTGATCTCTTTGATCGAGTTATTTATCAGTTCGGAATACGAGTTTGCCATGTCCTGTTGCGACGGATCGATCTTCATGGATTCAAACCATAGCTTAAGCAGCACAAGGTTTTGAGCAAGTCCATCATGAAGCTCGCGCGCGATCTTTTTCTTCTCTCCTTCTTGTGCAGAAGAAATCACCTCGTATTTTTTAGACTGGAATTCAATTTCTTCCGTCTCATCGATGATCAATACAACATAGTCCCCTTGATTATCTGACATTCTGTTGCCTATAATTTCTACGTGCAACAGTTTTCCACTCATTGATCTCTGAATTGTTTTTTTCGAAAAAGAGTCCATTTTAAACTCCTCAAGCAGCTCTGTTTCTGGATTCCTACAAAAAGAGTTTAAACGGTATTTTGCTATTTCCGAAGGATCGATATCATAAAGTTTACAGAAGGCACCATTGGCCATAACAATTCCAAGGTCAGAGGAATTCACAGTTAGGACTGGTAGCGGTGAAACCTCGAATATGCTTCGGAATCGTTTTTCGGATTCGGCAATTCTGTTTTGCTGCACTACACGCTCCCGGCTGTATTCTATAGTTTTTGCAAGTAATTTTGCATTCGCATCGCCCTTAAGCAGGTAGTCTTGAGCTCCTTCTTTCACTAAGGTATTGGCAAGATTTTCATCTTCGGTACCGGTTAGGATGATAATCGCAGCGGTTTCACACAATTTACGGGCCTTGTAAAAGGTATCGATTCCTCCTGAGTCAACGATATTCAAATCCAAAAGCATCACATCAGGTGTGAAAAATTCTAGTATCTCTCCAAGCTCGTCAATAGATTTTACTTGCTGGATATGGCTATCGAGGTATTCAGCAGAGGACAATTGAAAATGGATCAACTGACCAAAGAAATAATCGTCTTCAACAATAAGTATTTTGGTATCTCTCGTCATAGCAGTAAAAAAGCAAGTTAGTTTACTTTATACGTCAAGTGCGCCGAGCAAATGTAGAGAGAATTATTCGAACCTCGCTTTTAACTACGTAGGCTGGACATCCGTAATTCTACGTATTTTTTGAAATTTTCAAATTCATCCCATTCATTGCCCCAACGAATTATCTTCCTTTGTACCCTTAGTAGTGTGTGAACATGCCAGGTAGAGCAGTTGTTGTTGAAGATTTTGTCTTGTTGTCACAGGTTTGGTCAGCCTTGCTGACCTCTATGGGGTATTCTGTAAGTGTTTACCACAACGCTGACGACATTTCCGATATGATTCTCGAACTTGATCCGGAGATTATTTTGATGGACGTTAACCTGGAGGGAAGCAAAACAGGAATCGAGCTAGCTGAAGAGCTTATCAAAGCGAATCCAAAACTCAATATTATTGCTCTGACCTTGCAAAGCGGTCAGGATTATGTTCAGCGCGCCCTCTCTGCAGGAATGAAAGGTTACGTGACTAAGAACAGCAGAGTGGAAGTCGTGAAGGAAGCAATCCAAGAAGTTTTAAGCGGAAAAACCTACCTCTGCGAAGATGTTCGCGTTGCTTGACTGCCGCACTCTTAATTTCTTCTAATCGTTACAAAGACTTTATCCCGATCTAGTTGTGCATTCAATGCTTCGAAGAACTGATCTCTTTCCTCAAGTGCTATTGCATCCAAGGGAAATGAAAGCTGCAACTCTTTAATGTAATCAAAATAAACCGATCCTTGGTGAATGGATACTTTTCTTAATCCGCTGAAATACACCAATTTAACATCTCTATCTGCCATAATAACGGCTTTGGAAGTAACACCTGCACGAAATCCTTTCTTCAGACTTCCAATCAGCAGGAAAAATATATTATCCAGGCACACAAATGCAAGAGCTGTGGCAGGTAACCAGGCCTGGGAAGTAACTCTAAATAGCGCAGCAGCAGCGAATAAAAACACCAGAGCCTCCATGATGGTGTAAACCCAAACACGTTTGACACGTTCGGGACCTGCAGGAGTATTCCATTTGAATTTTGAAAGTTTGAGGACCAGGACCATTCCCATCCACCGTCTGATTGAACGCCGCAAAGAAATTACCAATAACAGAAGCCCCAAAATTAAAAACAACTCTTCCCTATACTTAAATTGAGAACCAGTAGTTCGCAGAGGTTCGAAAGGGAGATCGAAGCCAACAAAAACAGTTAGTGCCAGTGTCGGAAAGAAAAGGAACAACAACAATGCGTTGATGAATCTATTCATTTGGGATAAGTTTGAGTTTGCGTTTCAATGCTTCAATGCGGTTACCTGCAGCCTGTACCTTACCTTCGACCTCTTTTCGCAACGCATCCGCACCTTTCGAGCGAGCAAAAAATCCAAGGTTATTCTCTAATTGTAGCATTTCCGAGCGCAGGCGGTCTATTTGCTGACGGATTTCGGCTTTTTCGCGTGCGTATGCTTTGACAGGATCTGCGCTGGCAGCAAGGGTTTCAATACGTGCCTCAAACAGAATCCGTTCTTTTTCCTCATTATCCAGTTTAATGGCAGAATAATGTAAATCCATCTGCTCTTTGTATGCTTTAAATACAGCTTCTTTATCCTTCAAAGGAACCTGACCCAAACCTGAAAAACGCTTGCCAAATTCCTTAAGTGAAGTAAGATCCGCATCTTTATCTCCTGACAGTTTGAACGCTCCAATTTCTTTTATCAGTTCTTGCTTTGCAAGCAGGTTCTCTTCAAGCTCTTTTTCTTGTCCGGCGAAATGATGTTGTTTGGCATTGAAAAAATGATCACATGCTGCTCTGAACTTATTCCAAAGGCGCTGTTCCAATTTTGGACCGGCACTTCCGATCTTTTTCCATTCTTTTTGCAAACGAATCAATTCTTCGGACGTATTCTTCCAATCCGTAGAGCTTTGAAGTGACTCTGCTTTCTCGATAAGTTTTTGCTTTTTATCTGAAAGTTCTTTGAAACCTTCATTCACACTGGCAAAGAAATTTTTTCGAGCAGCAAAAAATTTGTCACACAGGCCACGAAATACTTTGTACACCTCTTCATTCTCTTTTTTGGTTCCAAATCCGATTTTTCTCCATCGGTCCTGAATTTCAAGGAGTCGTTTCGTTTCCTGCTCCCATGCCTTTGCCGAATCAAGTGTTTCTAAGTTCTGGAGCAGTATCTCCGTCTCATTGATCAATTCCTGCTTCTTGAGAATGTTGTCTTTGAGAGTATTTCGGCGTTCATCGTAGTAAGCCTGAATTCTTTCGTAAATGGTTCGAACGGCCGACCAATAAGCACTTTTCAGTCGTTCCCATTCCTCATTTTGAACAGGACCTATGTCCTCCCACTCGTTTTGAACAGCTTTCAGGATCTGCTCTGTTTCCTTCACAGAAGTATTCGATTGCAATTCTTCAAGACGTTTGATGATGTCTTCCTTGAGTTGCATGTTTCTGCGCAGGTCATGATCTTTTAATTGTTTATAGATCTTGAGGTTGTAAAAAAACTGTTCAAGCAATCTCGAGTATTCTTTTTGGACCTCTTCCCTTTTGTTTCGGGGAATATCGCCAATCTCTTTCCATGCCTCCTGAATCTCTTTGAATGTGTTCATTGCGGCACCGATCTTCTCTTCTTCCTGAATCGTTTTTCTCAAGCGCTCGATGAGTGCTGTTTTTTGATGGAGATGTTCATTTTCAAGGGCATTTTTAAGGTCTGTCTGCACCTTCAAACGGTCTCGAAAAGCAGTATATTCTTCGTTGAACGCTTTTTTTAGTGAACGCAGATCTTCTCCTTCATATTCCAATCCTTTATCCGCAGCATCCAGTCGTGCAATCTGATCCTTACGTTCCATTTCCAGGAAGGCATCTTCAAATTGTTGACGCAGTTCCTGCACATCGCGCGCTACAGCAAAAACATCCGGATTTTCAGCAAGCAGTTTAAGGGAAGCAAGGTGATCTGTACGTTCCATTTATTAAATGTTTTGAGTCATTTCAAAGTTCGTAAGCGAAACGAATTCAGCAATGCGTTCTTCAATATCTTTTTTAGAAATTTCCATTAAGCGTTCTGTACCGAATTTCTCTACACTGAACGATGCGAGTGCTGATCCGGCAATAATGGCCCGTTTCATATTTTCAAATGATACGTCACCAGTTGATGCGAGGTAGCCAATGAACCCCCCCGCGAAGGTATCACCCGCTCCGGTTGGATCGAACACTTCTTCCAATGGCAGTGCAGGTGCAAAGAACATTTGATCGCCATGGAATAACAGTGCGCCGTGCTCCCCTTTTTTGATGATCAGGTATTTCGGCCCCATCGAACGGATGATTTTGGATGCTTTTCGCAAGGAGTATTCTCCGGACAATTGCCGTGCTTCTTCGTCATTGATAATAAGTACATCGATAAGCTTGAGTGTATTCTTCAATTCCTCCATGGCTATATCCATCCAGAAATTCATGGTATCCATGGCAATTAATTTCGGACGATTGTGCAGCCGTTCAATCACCGTTCGTTGCACCTGAGGACTTAAGTTTCCAAGCATCAGAAAATCGATGTTCTGGCAGGATTCCGGAATAACAGGGTCAAAGTGTTCCAAAACATTCAGTTCCGTTACCAAAGTATCTCTGGAATTCATGTCGTTGTGGTACCTTCCGGACCAGAAGAATGTTTTTTCTCCCTGCTTAATCTGCAGCCCCGTCAAGTCAACACCGCGTGAAGCCAATTGATCCAACATCGCTTTTGGAAAGTCATCCCCAACCACGGAAATGATCTTTTGTTCTTTAACAAAATTCGAAGATGACAGTGCGATGAAGGTACCGGCACCACCAATAATTTTATCTGTTTTTCCGAAAGGGGTTTCGATCGCATCGAAGGCCACACTTCCAACGGTCATTAAACTCATAGAAGCAATTTTGAGGTGCAAAGATACGAGTTTTAGGCGGGAGAATTACCTCAGTGAAGAACAGGGAGCAAAGAACAAGGAGCAAAGAATAAAGATCAAGGAGCAAGGAACAATTCGATAACCTATCAATTGCTCAACAATGCACGCATATTCACTTTTCCGTCAATAATCCGGTGTAATTCGCTGATAGGTACACGTTCTTGCTGCATTGTGTCCCGGTCTCGAATGGTGACAGTTTGATCTTCTAAGGTCTGATGATCCACAGTTACGGAATAAGGAGTGCCGATCGCGTCCTGACGGCGGTATCGTTTACCTATAGAATCCTTTTCGTCATACTGACACAGAAAATCGAACTTTAGGGAATCGATTATTTCTCGCGCTTTTTCCGGCAAACCGTCTTTTTTCGTCAAAGGCATCACGGCCACTTTGTAAGGTGCCAACGCCGGAGGGATACTGAGTACTACGCGCTCTGTTCCGTCTTCCAGTTGTTCTGTTTTGTAGGACGCGCTTAATACCGCAAGGAACATGCGATCTAATCCGACGGATGTTTCAACCACATATGGAACATAATTTTGATTGAGCTCTGGATCGAAGTATTGAAGTTTCTTGCCTGAGAATTGTTCATGTTGTTTCAAATCGAAATCAGTACGTGAATGAATTCCTTCAAGTTCTTTGAAACCCATCGGAAAATCGAACTCAATATCACACGCTGCATTGGCGTAATGCGCCAGTTTGATGTGATCATGGAATCGATAATTCTTATCCCCGAGACCAAGTGACTTGTGCCATTTTGAACGCGTTTCCTTCCAGTATTCGTACCATTTCATTTCCTCTCCCGGACGGCAGAAGAACTGCATTTCCATCTGTTCAAATTCACGCATGCGGAAAATGAACTGTCGTGCAACGATCTCATTCCTGAAAGCCTTTCCGATCTGTGCAATTCCGAAGGGAATCTTCATTCGCCCTGATTTCTGCACGTTTAGGAAGTTAACGAAGATACCCTGAGCCGTCTCCGGACGAAGATAGATGGTCGAGGCATCGCCAGCTACGGAACCTAATTCCGTAGAAAACATAAGATTGAACTGGCGCACTTCTGTCCAGTTGCGCGAACCGGAAATCGGACAAACGATCTCGCAGTCCATAATCAATTGATACACTCCTTCCAGGTCATTGTTTTCCAGAGCCATGCGCATTCGGTCCTCGATCTCTTTGATCTTTCCCAGGTTGCGCAATACATTTGGATTGGTCGCCTTAAATTGGACTTCATCGAACTGAGCTCCGAATTTTTTAGCTCCTTTTTCAACCTCTTTCTCAATCTTCTGTCGGATTTTCTCCATGTGTTCCTCAAGCAAAACATCCGCACGGTAGCGCTTTTTGGAATCTTTGTTATCGATAAGAGGATCATTGAACGCATCCACGTGTCCGGAAGCTTTCCACGTAGTAGGGTGCATAAAGATCGCAGCATCAATTCCTACAATGTTTTCGTGCATCTGCACCATGGCTTTCCACCAGTAGCTTTTGATGTTATTCTTAAGTTCTGCACCTAGCTGACCATAATCATAGGTTGCCGCTAACCCATCATAAATTTCAGAGGACGGGAACACGAAGCCATATTCCTTCGCATGAGAAATAACTTCCTTCAGTTTATCTTCTTTTTGTTCCATGAATTCTATTGAACACGTGTAAAATTATCCTTTAATAGCTTTTATCCCTGGCAATTCAATGCCTTCCAGATATTCGAGCATTGCGCCTCCTCCCGTGGAAACATACGACACTTTGTCTGCAAGCTTAAATTTGTTGATCGCGGCAACAGAATCCCCTCCTCCGATTAATGAAAATGCTCCTTTCGCTGTGGCGTCTACAATCGCATTCGCTACATCTACAGTTCCCTGCTGGAAGTTCTCCATTTCGAAAACACCCATTGGGCCATTCCACAAGATCAACCTTGAATTTAAAATGATCTCACGGCATGCTTTAGAAGTCTCCGAACCAGTATCCAATCCCATCCATCCCGCAGGAATTTCTCCAATCTTCACCTCTTTGCGATGAGCGTTATTATCAAATGCGTCTGCAATCACCGTATCCGTTGGAATGTAAAGGTTTACTCCTTTCGTTTTAGCTTTAGTCA
>Ga0315906_10000258_pt1 | contig 88701 bp, 90 predicted proteins | sample LakEriMetagenome_4_FD_203526 | JGI IMG/M metagenome (GOLD analysis project Ga0315906, IMG submission 203526) | Freshwater fungal communities from buoy surface, Lake Erie, Ohio, United States - Buoy 2 MA122 | ecosystem: Environmental > Aquatic > Freshwater > Lake > Lake biofilm | place: USA...
GCGCAGAACACCGGAAATAAGTTTCTGCCCAGGCACCGCCGGTATCGCCATAACCCCGACGCATCGGCACGATGACGGTGAAACCGCGCCGCGTGAATTCACGAATCCGGCTCAAGACACGATAGCGCCCCATTTTGCCGCGTTCAGCAGCGTTGGCGGGGCTGCCGTGACTCAGCACGATCAGCGGAAACGGGCCGTCACCCTGCGGCCGGTAACTTGTGGCGACCAGTGCCGCGACACCGGATCCCGGCGGCAAGGGTACGCTGACCACTTCCTCACGCAGCGCGGCATCAAGAGTCTGCGCCTGCGCAACATCGACCCGGATGATGGCCAGCAACAACAGTGCAGCGACCGGCAAGATGCGTAACTGCCGGCAGAAGGACATGACTACGCGCCCTGCTTCACGTCAGTCACCGAGCCGCATGCCCAGTGCTGCCGCCTGACGTGCCTCAAAGGCCTTGCGCACCGCGTCGTGCTGCAGGCCGATGATGCCGCCACGCACGGTGCCGCGACCCACGGCCTTGTAAAGCACGCCCCAGCTTTGGGGAAGACGATCACCGTCAGGCGGCGCCAGCCACAGACGGAACAGCAGGCGTTTCTGCGCCGGATCTTCGAAGTCCTTGAAGTCCGTACGCGAATGCAGCGTGACATGGCTGTTGATGATCTGCAGGTCACCCGGCTGCAACCACATTGAGTGCGCCAGATCCTCACGTCGCACCAGCGCATCAAACGCTTCCAGCGCTTCCCACTGTTTTGCGGACAGTTTCGGAACGCCCTCGATTTTCTGCGCCGAGGTCACCCGATTGCGGTTCCATTTGCTGAAGAGTTTGCCGTCCACTGAATCAAAGATCGGATGCGGATACGACGGCGCTTCGTCCGGCGCCTGTTCGCCCTGACGGCTGAAGTGAATCGGCTCATGCAGCAAATCCGCCAGATCGGGATGCTCACGCTGCATTGCGTGATAAGCCGCCACCGAGCTGGTGGTGATGCTCATGCCGCCTTCGGCTGCGCGGTTGTAACAGCTCAGCGCCACGACGTCGGTGGAATCCGTATGAAAATCCAGTTCGGCATTGGTGTTGTAGCCGCGGCCGGTGCCGGTGCGGTAGGTATTGCCGGCATCACGCACCGCAGAAATGTAATGGCTCTGCCCGCCCTGCGGCCGGCCGACGCCGAAATGCAGCCCGATGCCCCAGGTCAGCAGTTCGAAATCCTTTTCATCCAGGCCTTCGCGCGGCAGGCCGCGCACCAAGGCAACACCGCGCCCGTGCTGCATTTCCGCAAACGCGGCCGCCAGCACCGGATAGGCGCTGCCGAGATCAAAATCATCGCGGCTGTAATCGAAATGCGTTTTGCTCTGATCCAGCGCCCGGGTCAACGCCGCCACCAGATCGCAGCGCGCGCGATCATCCAGCGTAAACACCCATCGGCGGTCGGCATCAAGTTCTGCGGCAGTCCAGGCCGCCGGTGTGTCGTTCAGTTGAAAGGCCATGCGAATAATCCGGAATTCATCAAGAAACACTCAATGGATGACTCAAAAGCAAAGGGCGCAGCATCTGCACGACGCTGCGCCCCTGTTGCGTGATACCGCGTTATGCGACCTGGGCCATCTGGAACTCGCTCTTGCTCGCCGAGCAGTCCGGGCAGTACCAGGTTTCAGGAACATCTTCCCACGGTGTACCGGGTGCGACGCCTTCATCAGGCATGCCCTTGGCTTCGTCGTACACGAATGCGCACAGCATGCACTGCCACACCCGCGTGCCGGGAACGTTTTTCGCCGTCTGCGGCGTCGCCGGTTTTGCCTGCGCTGCCACGCCGGTGCGCGGGAAATGCAGCACCAGTACGTCGAGGCCTTCAGCGCCGGCGGCCAGCTGCAGACGTCCTTCTTCCGGCTTCACGAAGGCCACCGTCAGCGCTTTGTATTCCTTGCCCTGATAGATCAGGCTGCCGCGAACGATGATCAGATACTGGCCATTGGTATCGGCCGGATCCGGCGCCATCGTCTTGGTATTCGGTGCCACGCTCATCGAGTAACTGGAGAGGCCTTGCTCATCCTTGATTTCGCTGAACGCATGCAGTGCCGCGCCTGAAGTCACCGCTTCGAACTTCGGTGCTTCCGTGACCTGGAAAGGATGACGGTTGTTGATGGTGTCGAGCTTGGCGCGTTTCTCCGGATCATCCAGATACTGCGCGCCGCCGTCCTTGTGCGCGCGCAGCGTCAGGAAGCCCATGCCTTCGCCGAACAGGATCGGGCCGTAGGGCGTGTGGGCGCGCGAGTAATGCACGGCATTGACGGTCAGTTGATGTTTGCCCATCAGGCCGTCGCCGCTGACGATCACCTGATACTGGTCATAGTCATGGAAATGCGGCTTGATCACCCGCCCCGGCGTGCCTTCAACAAGGAAAGCCTGCGGGGTTTCGGGATTGTCCTGATCGGGATTGATCAAACCGGTCCGCCATGCGGTCCCGGTCGGAACCTGACGTTCCGTACGATTGATTTTGGCATCGTCGTAAGCAGTAATTTGGGGCATGGCGCTCTCTGCAAAAAACAGGGAAGCAACAATTATAGGCGCGCCTGAGGCTGAGGTGGCAGCATCACCTCAGCATATGGACTGCTCCTGCTTACTGCATTTTCGGCGGGAAGCGCTGATACCAGAACCCGTACGCCCAGCAGGCCACACAAAATGACAGGGCCCACTCCAGGAAGGAGAAAATGATCAACGCTGTACAAGGCACGACCCACAGTGAGATGCCTGAAAAATACAGCGCCATCGACACCGCACTGGCAATGAACAGGATCTTGTTGGCGAACATCTTGGCGCCGGCGTTTTCCTTTTTGCCGCCCCACTTCCGGGTTTCGGCAATTTTTTTCCATAGCAGATGCGATGGACAGCGGTGATGGCCGATGAAGCCGCGTACAAAACCCTGCACCACCAGCAACAGCATCACCCAGGGCGCAAAAAGCAGCGCCACGCCGCTCAGCACAAAAGTAATAAAGGCTTCCCAACGGATCACGTTGGACCAGACCTGCGGGACATCGAATCTCAACATGCTTCACCTCTCGTAATTGCTGCATTCCCGGCCCGCGACGTTGCGGACACACGGGATTCTGCATTCAGTATATTAGATATTACTTATTTAAGAGAAGTTCCCTTTTGAGCTGCACTGGCGATAATTCATTAAACTATTGTTTTTATTGAATATTTAATCAGGATCGCGCGGCACCCGTTACGGCCCGGACGGGATGACGATCGCCGAATTCTCGCGATTGCCCCATTCACCCCAGGCCGACACGTAGTTGCGCACATGCGGATAACCCAGCGACTTCAGCGCAATGAAGGTGCTCGCCGAGCGGTAACCGCCGTGGCACACCGGAATCACGATCTTGTCCGACGTCACGCCACGCGAGGCATACAGCGCACGAATCTCCCACGGCTTGCGAAACGCGCCCTGCGCATCGAGGTGCTCGCGCCAGAAAATATGCACGGCACCGGGAATCGTGCCGACACGCCGCGCGCGTTTTTCGCTGCCGCGGTACTCGGCCTCGCGGCGCACATCGACGATCGCGTAATCGGGATTGTTGATGGCGTTGAACACGTCGAAACGCGTCGCCAGAAAATCCATGTTCTGGTGCCCGCGAAATGGCGGCGGTGTCGGCGGCGCGGTGGTCGGGTCCATCGGCGGCGGTGCTTCGCTCAGCCGCACCAGATTCTGACCCGCTGCGGTCCACGCCTGAGTGCCGCCATCAAGGATGCGCACATCCGGATGCCCCAGCACCGCGAGCAGCCACACGGCCCGCGCCGCACGCTCGCCAGACTCGTGGTCATAAATCACCACCGGCCGGTCGGCGCGCACGCCACGCGAACCGAAGAGCACACGGAAAATCACGAGGAATGAATTTAGCGGTGCCTCCGACGAGTCGTTGAGGCTGACGCCATAGATATCGACATGCGTACTGCCGGCGATGTGGCCGACCGCAAAGTCTTCGGCAGGACGGAGATCGACCAGTGTGACGCCGGACAGGCGCGACGCCAGTTCGGGGGCGGTGATCAGGTAGCGGGGATCTGGAAAATCGTTGGAGGTCATGGCGTATGCTCTTTAGGGTGTCTTGTTTGAGCATCCAAGTTTACGCGACCCCCGCTTGACGCCACAAAGCTCCGATACCAAGATGCCTGTAATTGCAAAGGAAAACCGTTATGAATAATTTATCAATAAAATCAGACATTTACTTTGATCCAAAAGTTCATGAGGCGCTGCGGCTGCGCGCCACCAACAGCCAGACATCCATGTCAGCACTTGTGAACGAAGCGGTCAAACAGATGATTCATGAAGATCAGGAAGATCTGGCTGCGTTTGAACAACGCACGTCTGAATCTGAAATCAGCCGAAAGACTTTGCTTGCCAATCTGAAACGGCACGGCAAGTTATAGCTCATATGCGTGGTTATTGCTGGCATCCGATTGATTTCGTCCACAACGCCATCATCAACGGAAACGAAATCTACTCTGGCAATTTTAATCACCCAATTAGAGATTTCCGCCACTAATGCGTGATAAACCGAAGTCTCGCCAATCTCCATTTGACGCCATTGAAAGTGAAAGTGCCGAGCAGCCGGGACGCCTCACCCGTGCTCTCGAATGGGTCTTAGAAAATGATGAAAACGTCAAGACACGGCTGGACATCAATATCTACTACGTATATCTACATCGCCATCCAGTTACGGATGTGACCTTTTATGTCGGGAAAGGCGTCGATGCGAGAGCATGGAATATGCTTAATCGACACCCCGATCATACTGAAATGCTCTACAAGATTTTGCAAGAAGGACATCCACCTGGTTCATAGGTATCCCTTGTAAAGTGGGGACTGACTGAATATGAAGCACTCAAGCTTGAAGCCCAAATTCAACGTGACTTAGTAAAACAGAATATCGATTTAATAAATCGCACGAGACCAATAGAGAAGCTTATCGCTGGCCGGATGCCGGGCGAATGGAAGCCAGAGAAGAAGCCGCCACCTAACAGTATTCGCGCCGCAGCACTTAAAGACTTGGAATCATACGACTTAGACACACACGAAGGACTGCGCAAAGCGATTGAAATTGCTCTCGCCCTTCTGCCAGCAGGGACTTTCTATCTTTCGATGTGGGAGCTACTGGCTCGTTTAAAGATTTCTCGTCGTGGCCGGCAGCAAATGGCCAACGTAAAGACGAGAGTTGCCGCCGCATTCGCAGCCGGTATCACAGGGTGGTTCTTGGATGAAAACATGTACATCCGCCGTAACCATGAATAGAGCAGCCCACCTGAAAATTATCCGAAAACTAAATCGACTCCGCTACATTTTAGGTTGAGGCTCTTCGCTTATTCCGAATTGCGCGTCCTGCGCACCAACACCACCACCAAAGTGACCACCGTAATCGGCACCACGAAACCGGTCATCACGCCGGAAAACGTTTCCAGTGCGTCATGTTCCTGCGCGGCGAGGATCAGGTAACCGACATAGGCTGCGTAGTAAGTCACAAACACACCGCCCTCCCAGCGCGCGATCTCGCGACCGGTCATGAAAATCGGCAGGCAGGCGACGGCCACCGCGATCATGACCCACAGGTCAAAGGCCAGCAGTGACAGCGCCACCTGCAGCCCGGAAGCTCCGGCCACGAGACCCGAGAGTCCGAGGCAACCGAGAATGTTGAAAATGTTGCTGCCGACCACATTGCCCACGGCGATGTCCCGCTCCCCCTTGATCGCCGCGGTGACCGAAGTCGCAATTTCCGGCATTGAAGTGCCGGCGGCCACGATGGTCAACCCGATCACCACATCACTGACCCCAAGCGCGCGGGCAAAGGCGACCGAAGCGGTCACCAGCCAGTCGGCGCCGATGACCAGACAGGCCAGTCCGGCCGCAATCAGCGCGAGTTGCGCCGGCCACGCGGCATCCCAGGATCCGGGTTCCGCCGGCCTGACCTCGATCTCATACTCGGCTTTTGCGTTCTGCGTTTCCAGGCGCGACTGCCTCACCACAAATACCGTGTACGCAATCAGCAGGGCAAACAGTAAAGCGCCGTCCCGGAACGAAATGGAGCCATCGACGCTGAGCGCAAGCAGCAGCACGCTGGCACCGATCATGATCGGCACTTCCTGCCGGATAATCTGAACGTTCACCGCCAGCGGAACGATCAGCGCGCTGAGCCCGAGGATGAACAAGACATTGAGCACATTGCTGCCGACGACATTGCCGATGGCAATATCCGTCCTGCCGTCGAGCGCCGCCCCCACAGACACTGCGACTTCAGGTGCGCTGGTGCCCATGGCCACAACAGTAAGCCCCACCACCAGCGGCGAAATGCCGAATGACAACGCAAACTTCGAGGCGCCACGCACCGGCAAATTCGCGCCAAGGACAAGAATGGCGAGACCACCAACAAAAAGCAGAGCATTCATGAATTCATTCCAGCAGAGAAGGTTTTACGATACTGCAAACCACAGGCATTTCATAATGCCTGATCTGTAGCCGTCAGCAGATTCAAAGGGATCAGGGACTCTGCATCCGGTATGACCATGGCAAGTTTTACTTCACCGCCTCCAGCCTGACCACCAACCCTTCCCGCTCATCCGTCAACAAATAAACAAACCCATCCGGCCCCACCCTTACATCGCGGATGCGCCCGATCACCCCTTTGATCAAACGCTCCTCACGCACCACCTTCTCGCCATTGAGTTCCAGCCGCACCAGCATTTCATCGCGCAACGCGCCGACCAGCAGATTGCCTTTCCAGTTCGGAAATTTATCGCCGGTGTAGAAGGCCATGCCTGACGGCGCAATCGACGGCACCCAATAATGCAGCGGCTGCTCCATGCCGGGTTTTGAATTGCCTTCGCCGATCCTGGTGCCAATGCCGTAGTTGACGCCGAAACTGATCACCGGCCAGCCGTAGTTGCGGCCGGCGCGCATCACATTGACTTCGTCGCCGCCCTGCGGGCCGTGTTCATGGGTCCACAGTTCACCGGTCTGCGGATGCATGGCCGCGCCCTGCATATTGCGATTGCCCAGCGTGAACTTCTCCGGTTTCGCGCCGGCGCGACCGACATAGGGATTGTCTTTGGGCACGCGGCCATCGTCGTGCAGGCGGATCACCGAACCGGCGTGGTCATCCAGCTTTTGCGCGCGCGGCATGTCGCCGCGGTCGCCGAGCGTCAGGTAAACAAATCCTTTTTGATCGAACACGATGCGCCCGCCGAAGTGATGGCCTGCGCGGGTTTTCGGTTCCATGCTGAACAGGACCTGCACCTCGGTCATGCGATAGCCGTCGAGCTTGCCGCGCGCCATCGCGGTACCCCAGCCGCCCGGGCCCGGGGCGTTGTACGCCCAGTAGATCCAGCCGTTTTTGTCGAACTGCGGATGCAGCACGACGTCGAACAAGCCGCCCTGGCCGCTGGCGACGATCTCGGGCAGGCCTTCGACGGGTTTGGGGTCGAGTTTGAAATCCTTGCTGACGATGCGGATGCGCCCTTCGCGTTCGGTGACCAGCATGCGGCCGTCGGGCATGAAAGCGATGGACCAGGGGTTCTGCAGGCCGCGCACCAGTGTGACCACGCGGAAGGCATGTTTCTCGGATTGCACGTTTTGCGCGTGGGCCGGCGCGGTCACGACAGCAACAAGACAAATCAAGGTCAACAGTCTGCGCATGGGGGATTTCCGGGGGAGACGTCAGGAGGCGCGTTTATAATAGCGCCCTTTTCAGAAGCAACATTTGATGCACCCAGAAAAGCTGCCCGCACCCGGGCAGCGCACCAGCACCGCCCTGCTCCACGGTTCCAGCGACGCCCCCCTGTTGGCCGAACTGGCGGCCCGCGCACGTCCGCTGCTGGTGCTCACCGAATCGGCGTGGCAGGCGCAGCGCCTGCTGCAGGAGATTCCCTTCTTTGCACCGCAGCTCCGGGTGCACATGCTGCCGGACTGGGAAACGCTGCCCTACGATCACTTCTCGCCGCACCATGATCTGGTATCGGAACGGCTGGCGACGCTGTGCCAGTTGGTGCGCGGCGACATCGACATCGCGCTGGTGCCGGTGACCACGGCGCTGTATCGCATGGCGCCGGTGGACTTCATCACCGCGAACACCTTTTATTTCCGGCAGGGGGCGAAGCTCGGCGCCGAGGCGTTGCGCCATCAACTGACGCTCGCCGGCTACAACCACGTGACGCAGGTGATCGCACCCGGCGAATACAGTTTCCGCGGCGGATTGATCGACCTGTATCCGATGGGCAGCCCGCTGCCCTATCGCATCGATCTGTTTGACGAGACCATCGATTCGATCCGCAGCTTTGACGTCGACAGCCAGCGTTCGATAATGAAAGTGCCGGAAGTACGGCTGCTGCCGGCGCGTGAATTCCCGATGGATGAAGCCGCGCGCACGGCTTTCCGCCAGCGTTTCCGTGAACGCTTCGAAGGCGATCCGTCGCGCAGCCAGGTGTACAAGGATGTGTCGAAGGGCATCCCGACGGCGGGCATTGAATATTATCTGCCGCTGTTTTTTGACAGCACCGCGCTGGTCACCGATTACCTGCCGAAGAACACCACGGTCTGCCTGCGCCCCGGCATTACCGAAGCCATCGACGAGTTCTGGGCCGATACGCGCGGCCGTCATGCGATGGTGCGCGGCGACCTCGCCAATCCGGTGTTGCCGCCGCAGGAACTGTTCCTCACCGAGGATGCGTTCTTCGGTGCGATCAAACCCTTCGCGCGCATCGACCTCGCAACCATTGCCCCTGCGGTAGTCGGCTCGCCTGCAGCAGAACTCGTATTTAACAATAAAAACAATGATTTACTGAATACCGCCAGCTCGCCGTTGCCGCCGCTGCATGTCGAGCGCCGCGCCGATGATCCATTGCACCGTCTGCGCGGCTTTGTCGACCGCTACCCCGGACGCATTCTGGTACTGGCCGAGGCGCTGGGCCGCCGCGAAACCATGCTCGAGTACTTTGCCGAGTACGGATTGAAACCGGTGCAGGTCACCGACTGGGCGCAGTTCAATGCCAGCAACGAACACTTGATGCTCGGCGTCGCGCCGCTCAGCAACGGCTTCATCGACACCGCAGCGCAGATCGCAGTCATCACCGAGAACGAACTGTATGCCTCGCAGGTGCGCCAGCGTGCAGCGCGTGATGCCAAACGCACCTCGCCCGAAGGCATGCTACGCGATCTGTCCGAGGTCAAGGTCGGCGATCCGGTGGTGCATGAGACCCACGGCATCGGCCGTTACCTCGGCCTGCACAGCATGGACCTCGGCGAAGGCGCGACCGAATTTCTGACGCTGGAATACGCCAACGCCGACAAGCTCTATGTGCCAGTATCGAGCCTGCATCTGATCAGCCGCTACAGCGGCGCCTCACCCGAACAGGCGCCGTTGCATCAGCTGGGCAGCGGTCAGTGGGACAAAGCCAAACGCAAGGCCGCTGCACAGGTGCGTGATACCGCTGCTGAACTGCTGGCGATTTATGCGCAGCGCGCGGCGCGCGAAGGTTATGCCTTTAATCTGAAACCGCATGACTACGAGGCGTTTGCGGAAGGTTTCCCGTTCGAAGAGACTACCGATCAGGCCGCAGCGATCAACGCCACCATCGAGGATCTGAAAAGCGCCAAGCCGATGGACCGGCTGGTCTGCGGCGATGTGGGTTTCGGCAAAACGGAAGTGGCCTTGCGTGCCGCCTTTGTTGCGGTGGCCGACGGCAAACAGGTCGCCGTGCTGGTGCCGACCACGCTGCTCGCGGAACAGCATTTCAATACCTTCTCCGACCGTTTTGCCGACTGGCCGGTGAAAATCGCCGAGTTCTCGCGTTTCCGCACTGCCCAGGAAACCACGGATGCGCTGGTCGGCCTGGGCGAAGGCCGCGTGGACATTGCCATCGGCACGCACAAGCTGGTCAGCAAGGACGTCAAGTTCAAGAACCTCGGCCTGGTGATCATCGACGAGGAACACCGCTTCGGCGTACGCCAGAAGGAGCAGTTCAAGGCGATGCGCGCGGAAGTGGATGTGCTGACACTGACGGCAACGCCGATCCCGCGCACGCTGGCGATGTCGCTGGAAGGACTGCGCGATTTTTCGGTGATCGCCACCGCGCCGCAGCGGCGGCTGGCGATCAAGACCTTTGTTGCGCGTTATGCCAAGTCATTGATCCGCGAAGCGGTGCTGCGCGAATTGAAACGCGGCGGCCAGGTGTATTTCCTGCACAACGACATCGACACCATCGCCAATATCGAGGAAGAACTGACACGGCTGCTGCCGGAAGCCCGCGTACGGATTGCCCACGGCCAGATGCGTGAACGCGAACTGGAACTGGCGATGCGCGACTTTTATCAGGGCCGCTTCAACATCCTGCTGTGCACGACCATCATCGAAACCGGTATCGACATCCCGACCGCCAACACGATCATCATCAACCGCGCTGACCGTTTCGGCCTCGCGCAGCTGCACCAGCTGCGCGGGCGCGTCGGCCGCTCGCACCATCAGGCTTATGCCTATCTGCTGCTGCCCGATGAAGGCAATATCACCCCCAACGCCAAAAAGCGCCTCGAAGCAATTCAGGCGATGGAAGAACTGGGGTCGGGCTTTTATCTGGCGATGCACGACCTCGAAATCCGCGGCGCGGGTGAAGTGCTCGGCGAAAACCAGTCCGGCGAGATGCACGAAATCGGTTTCAACCTCTACTGCGCGATGCTTGATTCCGCAGTGAAGTCACTGAAAGTCGGCAAGGAACCTGACCTCAACGCGCCGCTGGGCGTGACCACTGAAATCAACCTGCACACGCCGGCGCTGCTGCCCAACGACTATTGCCACGACGTGCATGAACGGCTAGTGCTCTACAAACGCATGGCCAACTGCGACAACGAAGACCAGCTGCTGCTATTGCAGGAAGAACTGATCGACCGTTTCGGACAATTGCCGGACGCCACGCGCGCACTGATCGACAGCCACCGCCTGCGCCTGCTTGGCAAACTGCTGGGGATCGCAAAAATCGACGCCAGCGAAAACGCCATCCAGCTGCAGTTCGTGCCCAATCCGCCGATCGAACCGATCAAGATCATCAAGCTGATCCAGTCGAAAAAGAATTACAAGCTGGCTGGCCAGGACCGGCTGCGCATCGAGTTAAAAACGCCGGATCTTAAAACCCGCTTCGCCGAAATCCGCCGGGTGTTTGCAGAGCTGGGCTGAGCGGAAGACAATGACAGGCTGCAGCATCAGCCCGTGACTGACCCGTGGAGTAGCGATATGAATCCTCTGAAGTGCGTACTGGCGTTCGCGGCTGTTGCTCTGACAGCAGCCTTGTTTGCCACACCCGTTTCCGCACAACAAGCGCCCGCCATCGGCATCGTGGTCATGCACGGCAAGGGCGGCGGCCCCGGCGGCCTCGTCAAACCACTGGCGGACGGACTCGAAGCCCGGGGCATCCGCGTCGCCAATCTGCAGATGCCGTGGTCGCACGACCGTAAATACGACGTCGATGTCTCCGACGCCGTCAGCGAAGTAAACGCGGCCGTCAGCGACTTGCGCAGCAAGGGCGCGGTGAAAATATTTGTTGCAGGGCACAGCCAGGGTGCCGTGTTCGCACTCCACTACGCGACCCGGGAAAAAGTAGATGGCCTGATCATCATCGCGCCGGGCGGCGACGTCGCCTCAAATTTCTCCCGCCAGCAGGTCGGCCGCTCAGTCTCGCGCGCGAAAGACCAGATTGCCGCCGGCAAGGGCGGCGAAACCGGCGACTACGATGAATCCGAGGGCGGCAAGAACTGGACGGTGCGCACCACCGCCGCCATCTACTTCTCGTGGTTCGATCCTGATGGGGCGATGAATCAACTCAAATCCTCGGCCGCGCTGCCGAAAACGCTACTCGTACTGCACGTCGCCCCCACTTCCGACTACCCCGCACTGCTCCGCGCCAAACAGGACATGTTCAGAGCGCTTCCCGATCATCCACTGAAACGGCTTTACGAGCCAAACTCCGACCACCGCAATGCACCGCGTGATGCAATCGATGCGATCGCCGGCTGGATCGGCGAAGTTGCAGGAAAATAAACAGGATTCACACCATGCCGATGCGCAAATGGCGGCCGCAGGACCTTGACGCCTCCATCGAAACCTTCCGCCGTTCGGTGCATGAACTCGCCGCCAACGACTACACGCCGGAAGAACTGCAGGCCTGGGCGCCCGAAGAGACCGACTATTCCGAATGGGAACGGCGCATGGACAACAGCCAGGGCTGGACCTTCGAGATCAACGGCAAGCTCGGCGGCTTCATCACCACCGATGCGCCGGGGCATATCGACCTGCTCTATGTGCATCCCGACTACCAGCGCATGGGCGTGGCCACTGCACTACTGGAACTGCTGGTTGCCGATGCCTGCACGCGCGGCATCCACAACCTACATACCGAAGCGAGCCGCACCGCCAAACCGTTTTTTGAACAGGCGGGATTCAGCCTTGTCCGCACGCAGAACGTCACCCGCAATGGCATGACATTGGAAAACTTCGTGATGGAACGCAAGCCGCATTAAGCCGGCTGTGATGAGTGGCCCGCCTTAAGGAACGATCAGCCGACTGCGGCGTTGGAATGGAAGATCAGCCCGGCGTGCTCGCGCAGCGCATGGAACTTGATCTTCGGCCACTGCTCCTGCGCCACATCGATCTCGATGGCATTGCCCGCCAGGAAAGCCGGTGCGCCGACCGCGTCGTGAGCGACACGATGTGAGTTGGCGTCGATGAAACGCTGCAACTCGCGGTCGTCATCGCAAGTCACCCAGCGCGCAGCAACATAACGCGCCGGTGCCATCCGGGCCTCGCAGCCGTATTCGTGTTTCAGCCGGTGCGCCACCACTTCAAACTGCAACTGGCCAACCGCACCGAGCAGCAACAGACTGCCCGCCACCGGCTTGAATACCTGGATCGCGCCCTCTTCGCCGAGTTGCCCCAGACCGGTACGCAACTGCTTGCTGCGCAGCGGATCGGCCACTTCAACCGTCTGGAACAGTTCCGGCGCAAAAAACGGCAACCCCGTGAACTGCAGGTCTTCGCCTTCCGTCAGCGTGTCACCCAGTTGCAGCACGCCGTGATTGGGAATGCCGATGATGTCGCCGGCATAGGCATCTTCCACCTGCTCACGCCGCTGTGACAGGAAGGACACCACGGAACTGGGCCGGAAGAATTTTTCGGTACGGCAATTCTTCAGACGCATGCTGCGCTCAAAACGACCGGAGCAGATGCGGATGAAGGCGACACGGTCGCGGTGGCCGGGGTCCATATTGGCCTGGATCTTGAACACCACGCCGGAGAACTTGGGCTCTTCCGGCTTCACCTCGCGCTGCAGGGCAACGTGCGGGCGCGGCGGCGACGCAAAATCAATCACCGCATCGAGCACTTCCTGCACGCCGAAGTTGTTGATCGCCGATCCGAAAAACAGCGGCGTCTGTTTGCCGGCGAGAAAGGTCTCGCGGTCGTATTCGGGCGATACGCCCTGCACCAGATCAATTTCCTGGCGGGCATGGGTAAAGATGTCGCCGAAGCGTTCAACGATCTCCGGGTTGTCGATACCGGAAATGATTTCGTCTTCAGCGCCGATGCGGTCTTCACCGGCGGTAAACACACGCATGCGGTCAGCGCGCAGGTCGAACACGCCCTTGAACAGCTTGCCCATGCCCACCGGCCAGGTGCACGGCACCACCGGCATGCCCAGCGTGCGTTCGATCTCATCGACGAGGTCGGTGGGCTCGCGCACTTCGCGATCCATCTTGTTGATGAAGGTAATCACCGGCGTGTTCTGCGCGCGGCAAACCTGCAGCAGGCGCAGCGTCTGCGGCTCGATACCGTTGGCGGCGTCGATCACCATCAGCGCGGCGTCCACAGCCGTCAGCACGCGATAGGTGTCTTCGGAAAAGTCGCGGTGGCCCGGCGTGTCGAGCAGGTTGATCACGCAGTCGCGGTATTCCATCTGCATCACCGAGCTCGCCACCGAGATGCCGCGCTGCTTTTCGATTTCCATCCAGTCCGACGTCGCGTAGCGCGAGGCCTTGCGCGACTTTACACTCCCGGCGATATGGATCGCGCCTGCAAACAGCAGCAGCTTTTCAGTGAGCGTGGTTTTACCCGCGTCAGGATGCGAAATGATGGCGAAGGTGCGGCGCCGGGAGACTTCTTTGTCGATGCTCATGGATAACCTGCGTGGAGGTCCGCGCTATATGCGGCGGACGCGTTGCGGCGCGCATTATACAGCGATATTTTGTTTAATTAAATCAATTAGTTACAAATATCACCGACGCATCACAAAACCCGAACCTTAAGCGCTATTGCAGCCGCGCATGAAGGTCGCTGTGCTGAATGCCGAGAAAAATCGGTTCGGCGTGGCGGCGATAAATGTTGATCTTGGCGTTGTACACCGGGTGCACGATGCCGTGTTTGTCACGCGGTTCATAGCGATTGATCGCGTAACCGCCACTGCTCAATGCGGCCCCGGTGAGATAACAGGACATGCTGGCGATCTCGTCACCGGCCACCACCAGCCCGCGCAACTGGTCGAGGCTACGTGCGGTGCGCTCAACGAAGTCGAGGGTGCTGACGGGTGTCACGTCCGCCTCACCGTCGCCGGTCATCTCGACCTCAAAGTCACCAATCAGGATCTGGCCCGGCAGCGCCTGCTCGATCATGCGGGCGAGGTCGATCGTGACCTGACCGACAATGTAGCCGAAGGTAGTGGGATTGAGTCCCTCGACCTGGTAAAACTCGTAGTGCTTGCCGACATGAAAGGCAACGCGCAACTCCGGCACCGGAAAACTCTTCGCCTTGCTCCGCGCAACCGCATTGTCGGCAAGGATCAGCATCACCAGCTTGTACAGGGCAATGTTGCCCTTGATAGTCTGGGCGCGGTTCCAGATATAAAAGCCGTCGCCGGTGGACGTGCGCGCGAAATTAATGTCAACGTCACTCGACAACAACTGGCGGTAGGCCGAATTCACCGAATAACTGATGCTGTTGAGCATTGCCACCTGCTCCAGCGGCGTACGCAACGAAAAACCGACGACATCCAGCAGCACCACTGCGCGCCGCGGCACCAGCGACACGCTGTAGCGCGCAACCAATTGGGTAACCAGGGCATCCGCGGGATGTTCAGTGTCTGCAAATACTTTGCGGATCACATGCGCGGTTTTGCCGAGACAGTCGCAGATCCGCTCGAACTCCGGCAAGGCGACACGGCGCTGCCCGGAGAACACGCCGTCAATGAAAGCAGCCGCGTCGGCCACCCCTGCACCGGCAGAATCGGTGTGGAAGGGCTCGAGTATCGCGTAGTGACGAACTACAAGAAAACGGTATTCGTCCCCGACTCGCGTCCACACCAGAACGATGTTGGCACCCAGGTCCCAGACTTCGAACAGAAGGTCGTCGATGGCCGTCAGCAGCTGGCGAACCTGCTGGGTGATGATCCGACCTTCCCCTGCCGCCGCTGCAACGGCGCTGATCCAGCTGTAACGTTTGATGGTGACCCCTTCTGGGTAACAGTACTGCTTCGGCTCGGCAATGCCTGCCTTGAATCGGATCCGGCGTCAGTAGGTGCCGGGGTAAGTGCCGCCGTCGATCAGAAAATTCTGGCCGGTGATGAATGCAGCCTGCATGCTGCAAACATAAGCGCACAGTTCGCCGAATTCGTTGGGGTCGCCGAAACGGCCGGCTGGAATCACCTGACTGCGTTTGTCGAGATACTGCTCCAGCGTCACGCCCGCCTCCTTCGCGTTGACCGTCAGCCGCGTTTTCAGGCGGTCGGTCATGAACTGGCCGGGCAGGATGTTGTTGATGGTGACGTTGTGACGAATCGTCTTGCGCGCGAGTCCCGCGACAAAACCGGTCAGGCCGGAGCGCGCGGCATTCGACAGACCGAGTTCCTCGATCGGCGCTTTCACCGAGTTGGAGGTAATGTTGATGATGCGGCCGAACTTGCGGGCAATCATGCCGTCCACGGTCGACTTGATCAGCTCAATCGGGGTCAGCATGTTGGCATCGACGGCCTTGATCCAGTCTTCGCGGCTCCAGTTACGGAAGTCACCGGGCGGCGGGCCACCCGCGTTGTTGACCAGGATGTCGGGCTGCGGACAGGCGGCGAGCGCGGCGGCACGTCCTTCAGCCGTGGTGATGTCGGCGGCAATGGCGGTGACCTTGACGCCGGAAGCCTTGCGGATGTCTTCAGCCGTCTTTTCAAGCGCTTCCTGGCCACGCGCGACAATCACGACATCAATGCCTTCGCGTGCCAGCGACATTGCACATGCGCGGCCCAGACCTTTGCTTGCTGCGCATACCAGCGCGTTCCTGCCCCTGATACCCAAGTCCATATTCTGATTCTCCCGAACAAAACGATTGCGTTGAATCAAACACCATTAGTAAAAGCTGATGCTAGCATGATCACCTGCCGATTCAGGCAGGCCAGAAAAACCAGAAATCACCGGAGGACACCACGCATGAAGATGCAACAGTTCAAACTATTATCCGGCGCGCTGCTGGCATCAACACTCGCCGTCGTGACCTGCACTACTCAAGCGCAATCCTATCCGAGCAAAACCGTGCGCATGATCGTGCCGTTCGCTCCCGGCGGCAATACCGACATCATCGTGCGCATTGTCGCACCGGGCATGAGCAAGGCCCTAGGCCAGCAGATCATCATCGACAACCGCGGCGGCGCCGGCAGCATGCTTGGCACCGACATGGCGGCGAAGTCACCACCCGACGGCTACACCTTGCTGATGGTGTCTGCAGCACACGTGATCAATCCGGCAATGGTCAAGAAACTGCCCTTTGATCCGGTGAAGAGTTTCGCTGCAATTTCCAAAGTGGCCGACGTGCCGAGCGCCATCGTTGTACATCCTTCGTTGCCGGTGAAGAATGCGAAGCAGCTGATCGCGCTGGCCAAGGCCAGCCCCGGCAAGCTCAATTACGGCAGCGCCGGCCGCGGCAGTATCGGTCACCTGTCGGCAGAACTGCTGGGCTCGGTGGCACAGATCAAGATGAACCATGTGCCATACAAGGGCGCAGGTCCGGCATTGGTCGATACGATGGCCGGCCATGTCGAATTGCTGATCAGCAGCATGCCGGCAATCATCGGCCAGTCGCGCGCGGGCAAACTGCGCATGATCGCCCAAGGCGGCGATAAACGTTCGTCCGCGGCCCCCGACGTGCCGACGATGATCGAATCCGGCGTACCGGGCTTCGTGGTCACTGCCGGCTTCGGGTTGTTCGCACCCGCCGGCACCCCCCGCCCGATCATCGACCGTGTACTGGCCTCGTTAAAATCAACACTGACTGACCCGACCGTGCGCGAACGGCTGTCAGGCGAAGGCGCTGACCCGGTGGGCAGCTCGCCTGAAGAATACGAAAAGTTCACCCGCGAGGAAATCGAAAAATGGATCAAGGTGGCGCGGGCAGCAGGCATTCAGCCCGAATGAGCAGCAGCACGACAACTGACAACTGCGGAGAACAGCAATGAAGAAGTCCGTCAAAAAACCAACAACCCAAAAAGCAGGCAAGGCCGGGCGCTTTTCCTGGCTGCGTCTCGCCGCGCCGGCGAAGCCTGAGCCCGCGGTACGCGAACTGCAGCAGCAGAACCAGGACCGACTGGGCTATGTACGCAATTTTCTGAAGTTGCCTTTCGGCCCCGGACGCCTCGCGCTGTATCAGGGTTATCTCGACAAACTGATGCGCGGTCCCGACGGCGAACTCCCGCCGGTGGAACGCGAACTGATGGCGCTGATCGCCAGCGTAGAAAACCGCTGCGAGGTGTGCATCCTGTCGCATGGCGGTGCCCTGAAAAAATACGGCATGGACCCGCATCTGGTCGACACGCTATGCCTCGCATGGCGCCGCGCCGAACTGACGCCGCGCCAGCACGCGCTGGCGGAATTCGCCTCGAAACTGACTGTACACGTCGCCGATGTCGATGCCACGCTGATCGGCCGGCTGCGCGCGGCCGGTCTCAGCGAAGCGGAAATTCTCGAAGCCGTGCAGGTGGTGGCGATTTACAACTCGAACAACCGCATCAACAACGCGCTGGGCATGCAGCCGAACCGCTGAGTGGAACGACAGGCGGTCGTGACGTAAGGGCCGAGCCGGCGGCTGAACACCGGCAAAAAAGCAGGGGAAAGTTTTCCCGGCAGAGCGACCGGCGGCGCGAAAAACCGCCGGCGCTAGCGGATCACCAGATTTTCAGGCACTGATCGCACACCGGGCAATAGCGTGCTCGGCGGTGTACGGCGCAGGCCGCGACGTCCGGGAATACGCGTTGCGGCAATTGCGTGCTCCTTGTTCTTTTCCATTTCCTGCATGTACAGGTTCTTGCCCTTGAAAAAGGTCTCGGCATACTTGTATGCCTGATGGAGCTTTTCATCCAGTCGCTTGATCGCGTTCGAATAGAAGGCCGGCGTCTTGCGCAACAGGTCCTTGCCCGATTTGTAAATCACGACAACTTTTCCGTCAGGCATTTTGCGGCGCGCCAACCCGCCGATCAGGAATTCCGGATACAGGCGATCGTGACACTTCTCCAGGTAACAGCGATCAGACATCTGGCCGATGATGTCGGCTGATCCGAGGATCTCGCCGACGCGGCGCAGCACCTTGTTCTTCATGCGGATTTTCGTGGCGTCGCGCTCATAGCCGGTAAAGTGAATCATGATCGCGGCATCGGCGGCATATTTTTTCAATCCGATGCGCGGCAGATAGCCGCGCAGAAAACGTGAGCCGCGGGCCACATGGGTCAACGTGTATTCGGCGCCGAATTTATGCCGGTGATCGCTGCGCCGGCGCAGATAGCCGACATCATGAAACAGTGCGGTAATGACGCCGATGCTGAAATATTCAGGGTTCAAAGGTCCGGGCTTTTGCGCGCTGCGCTGATAACCGTCCAGCAACCGCACCATGGCCAGCGTTACATCAAGGACGTGCTGAATGTCGTGATAGTCGGTATCGCAGGGATGGTAATCCGGGTGTTTGCCCTGATACATCCGCGAAAACTCGGCAAAGGCCAGTCGCATCGGCTTGGCATCGCCGCGCGAAAACAGTGCACGAAAAATGCGTACCGCTTCCGCACAGACCTCGTCAGGATCGGTCGTGCGTATTTTGTTTGTAATGTCGAAGTCGCTGCGCCGCACGTCTTGCCGTTTCGGTAAATGGAAGCCCTGGACAGTTGTCGACGTTGTCCGTAAGGAATCAGGCCTTTGGACAACTGCATTCGCTGTTTTTTTCATCGGGCGATGGTCAATTTAAGTTCAGATTATAAGGACTCAGGCAAGGGTGGCATAAGGAAAATAGCCACATTTACATGGTTTAATTTAATCGAACAGTAAAAAACCTGACTTAACCGGGATAAGTCTACCAAGTCAATCCAGGATGAACCGGCTATCACCTGCCTTCAGAACATTCCCGGATCACCCATTGAGGCATTCGCCTCCCCCTGCAAACTGCAAAAACCTGTTGTTATAACGATTGATGTGTGCCGTCACAAAATGGCGGATTCTGTGTCCGCTTGCAAGCGCAAAGCCACTTCTTTCCGGCTTCGGCCACCGAAAATTTCAGCGGCACAAACGCCGAGCTTTTGTGTGAACCATCGCAGAAAGGCTGCTTTTTCGATTGCCCGCAGGCGCACCACCAGTAATCACCCGGTTCAAGTTCAAGAGCATAGGGGGCTTTTTGCGGGCAGGCGGGGTCTGTCATGGCCAAGAATCCTTAATAAACAATATGGTCCAGCTTCCACGCAATCTCCGGCGGCGTCAAGCGCAGGGTATGATCCCGAGCACCATAACTGGCCCGCTCAGCCACCATTACCCATGCGCCTGTTGCCTTGTTTTGCCTTCCTGCTGACCACATCCACCGTACTGGCGCAGCCGGCGCGCACCGTCGATATCCCGACCCGACCCGGCGTCACACAGCGTTTCCTGATCATTGCACCTGAAAAACCCCGGGCTGCTGTCATCCTTTTTGCCGGCGGTGATGGCAGCCTGACACTGGAAGCGGACGGCCGCATCCCCAAACTCGCAGGCAACTTCCTTGTGCGATCACGCCAGCTGTTTGCGGATCAGGGTCTGACCACCGTCGTGATCGATGCACCTTCCGATAAACAGTCCTACCCTTACCTCTCCGGCAACCGTCAAACGCCTGAACACGTGGCCGACGTCAAAGCCGTGATCGCGTGGCTGCGTGAACAGGCGAAGATTCCCGTTTGGCTGGTCGGCACCAGCCGCGGCACCCAGTCTGCCGGATTTATTGCCACGCAACTGCCGCCGGCAGATGGCGGGCCCGACGGCATTGTGCTGACGGCTTCGGTGGTGCGCGATTCCCGGTCGCGGGCAGTTCCGGAAATGGCACTGGGCCGCGTGCGCATCCCCGTCCTCGTCGTACACCACAGGCAGGACAGCTGCCGGGTGTGCCTGTTCTCGGATGTGCCGCTGCTGATGGACAAGCTCGCCGCCACGCCACGCAAGGAACTCATCGCCTTTGACGGCGGCATTTCTGTCGGTGACCCCTGCGAAGCCCGCGCCTATCACGGCTTCAACGGCATTGAACGCGAGGTCATCGACCGCATCTCCGGCTGGATCACCGCGCCGTAGCGCGGGACGTCTGCGCTCGTCGTTTATAATCGGCGCTCTTTTTGTCGCGGAATTTCCCATGCATCTCGTCATCCAGGGCGCCGAAATCGAAACGCGCGACCTCAAGGAACTTGCCAAACTCGCCGGCGCCTCCGCCATCGACCGTTTATCCGCAACCGCCTTCCGGCTGCGCGGTGCACAACCGGCTGCGGGCATTGCAGAGCTTTGTGCGACGGCGAAACTCGATCATGGCTTCGTGCCCGAAGGCCGCCGGCTGACGGATTTCCGACTGCTGGTGATGGACATGGATTCAACGCTGATCACCATGGAGACCATCGACGAACTCGCCGACATGGTTAATATCAAGGCTGAAGTCGCCGCGATCACCGAGCGCGCAATGCGCGGCGAGATCGAATACGACCAGAGCCTGCGTGAACGCCTGGCCCTGCTCAAAGGCCTCGACGAATCCGCACTGCAACGGGTTTACGACGAACGGCTGAAATTCTCACCAGGCGCGGAACGCATGCTGGAAAAGGCGCGTGCGGCAGACATCAAAACACTGCTGGTGTCCGGCGGCTTTACCTACATGACCGATCGCCTGAAAAGTCGCGTGAAACTCGACTACACACACTCGAACGTGCTGGAGACCATCAACGGCAAGTTGACCGGCAAGGTCATCGGCGAAATCGTCAATGCAGACGCCAAACTCGCCGCGATGTGCAGAATCGCCGCCGAAATCGGCACCTCAAAAGAGCAGATCGCCGGCGTCGGCGACGGCGCAAACGACCTAAAGTTCATGGCGGAATGCGGCGTCAGCTTCGCCTACAGGGCGAAGCCTGTGGTAAGAGAAAAAACAACCTACGCCATCAATCACTCCGGACTGGATGCCCTGCTGTGGTGGCTGTCAGCCGAAGCCCACTGATTTTACCGGAGCCCCGAATGCGAATCACCGCCCTGTTACTAATGTTCACCGCGGGCCTTGCACAGGCCGCAACAATCGATCCTTACCCGACCAAGCCGGTACGGCTGATGGTGGGTTTCCCTCCGGGCGGCGCAGTCGACGTTACTGCACGCACACTGGCAGCACCTCTGGGAGAACGGCTAAAACAGCAGGTGGTGGTCGACAACCGCGGCGGCGCCCACGGCAACATTGCAGCCGAAACGGTGGCCCGCGCAACTCCCGACGGCCACACCCTGCTGCTGGGCACCATCAGCATTCTCGCCATCAATCCGGCGCTGTACAAGAACATTCCATTTGATTCAATGCGCGACTTCGCACCGATCAGCATTCTGGTCGGCGTTTCGAACATCGTTGTCGCCCATCCCTCACTGGGCGTAAACACCATGAGCGAGCTGATCGCACTGGCTCGCACCAAACCCGGCGCACTCACCTTCGCCACATCAGGCACCGGCAGCCCCGGCCACCTCGCCGGTGAACTGCTGAAAACACTGGCCGGCATCAACATGCTGCATGTGCCGTACAAGGGTGGCGGTCCGGCAATGAGCGACCTGCTCGGCGGTCAGGTCAACACCATGTTCGCCACGGTATCGACTGCCGTGCCGCACATCAAGTCAGGCAAACTGCGGGCGCTGGCGGTGACTTCGGGCCGCCGCGCTGCGGCGCTGCCGGAGGTGCCGACCATTGCGGAGGCAACCCCATACCGTGGTTACGAAGCCAATAACTGGTACGGCATGGTTGCACCGGCGAAAACGCCGACGCACATCATCACGCAACTCAATGGCGAACTCCATGCCGCGCTCGCCCGGACGGATGTGCGCGAGCGCCTGCTCAGCCAGGGCCTGGAAGCCCAACCAAGCACACCCGCTGAATTCAGCGTTTACCTGCAACGCGAGATCGGCAAATGGGCCAAGGTCGTAAAGGATGCCAACGCTCGGGTGGAATAGTACACAACCGTGGTATGAGATAGCGCCGAAGGCACTCTGAAGCTCAATTCGGGAATTTGTAAAAATCCCGGTTCAGCCACGCTACGATATCCTCGATTTCCTGCGCTGTGAACTTGGGGTTCATGCGGTCATTCCAGCGCTCGGTTTCCTTTTTCAGCGCAGCCAGTGTTTTGACCTTGGCCTTGGGCGGCACGTAAAGCTCGGTGCCGTGGCAACCGAGGCAGTCCTGATGCAGTTTTTCACCGCGAACCGGGTTTCCCGCGGCCTGCGCGGCCGGTATGGCGCCGGCCAGCGCACCGCACAACAGTGCCAGTTTGATCAGTCGCTTCATGGCTGACCCTGTTTTGCCCGGGAAGGGTCAACAACTTGCAGGCCACGCACCCGTGCGCGCTCTTCCATCGACTTGACGTGTTCGATACGCTGCTGCTCACGCTGGGCATCGGTTTTGGCGCCGCGTTGCCGTTGCCGGTATTGTTCGCGCTCTTGGGAAGTCATCAGTTCCGAACCAGGAATGATTTCGCGTTTGACCGGCGCAGGTTCCGCCGTGGCAGCCAAGGCAGGCAGCGCCCCGGCGAAAATGGCCGCCGCCAATACGGCCTGTAATGCTCTGGCGCAGAATTTAGTCATGACCGGTAGTGTGCCACCGCGACAAAACTGCGATTTGATGAGGGTCAAGCCTTTTGGTGTTCGCGATCCGTTGTTACCGCATAAACCCCTGCCGGCGACTCCTCGGGACTAATCTGATGGTGATGCATGCTGTTCAGGCAGGCAGCGATAGGAATCAGCAGCGGCATAGCCTCTCCGACGTGACCACCAAACATCAGCATTGCGGACAAAAATACCGCTCCGGTAAACATGAAATCAATGAGTCCGGCGTTCATCATGGTCTGTATCGCCTGACAAATGAACAGACTTTCATGCCTCCCCATGAAGGCAACGTGAAGCAACGGAAGTATGGGGCAATTTAAATGCCTTTAATTTTTTATTTAAAAAAAATACTTGGGAATTAATTGCGCCGCCGCAAGCCCTCTGGCACTGCCCGCAGTCGCACACGGCACCACCAGGAGCCAGGCCTAATAAACGCGCTGCCTGATACCGTCGCTGAATTGATAAGGATGCAGCGGACCTGCGCCCTCACTGCACATCCCGTATATGAAGGGAAATGTTCCTCGGCCCGGCGTCAGGAAGCGCAGGTCCTTGAACCACACGCAAAGGTGCGTGTCGCCAATGTCGATCTCGTGCAACGCAGGATACGCAGAAAACCAGCGAAAGAATTCAAACTCGGGGTGCTCGAAGGCCGCGCGCACCGCCGCGCCCTGTGAACCAATGCCGTAACGCACCGTGTTTTCCCAGACCGCCTGATCGAGCGGCCGGTACACCGCATCCAGACGCGCAATCAGGCCAGCCCCGGGCGCAGCGGTGAGCACGGTTTTTCGCGCAAGATTGACATGACTGTAACGGTAGCCTGACTCCGTCTCGATGATGACCATCCAGTTATACGGCGATACCGGTCGCGGCAAAGCGCTGACTTTTGCCTGCGCCAGTCCCATCTCGCGGGCCGCACGCTCGCCGAAGTCCACCGCATTCTGCAACTGCAGGAACTGGAAACCGACATAAGAGACCAGTACCGCCAAACCGGCCACGGCCGGCAGCCGCGAACGCCGCCACAGCAGCGACAGCAGCAGCCCGGCGAGAATGATGCCGGTGAACCACAAGTCGATGATAAAGGTGGTGCCGAGGCCATGACGGTAATCCGACAACGGCGCGAATATCATCGTGCCAAAGGTGGTGATCCAGTCGCCGGCGATATGGATCAGCAGCGACAGCGCCACAACAGGCGCGTAGGTGCGCCAGCCCGGACCGGAGCGCCAGATCCAGGCGAGCAGCAGCGACAGCAGTACAGTCCACAGAGGCAACATCACCAGGGAGTGCGTAATGCCGCGGTGGTTATAGAGATAGGCCAGTGGCGAAATCCAGGTCGCCACGACATCAATATCGGGGAACGCCGCTACCAGCCCGCCAACTGCAACGCGACGCCCCACGGGCAGCGCCGGTTTTTCGAGCCCTGCAGTGGCGCGCCCAAGCAGCGCACCGGAAAGGGCGTGGGTCAGGGTATCCATGGTTAATGCTTCAGGCGTGGCTGGTGGCTGGTGTTGGATGGTCCGGTTTTTACCAGCCACCAGCCACGCTACTTTCACTTCAATACGATATTCAAAGACTTGCCCAGTCGATAGTACGTCTCATACTGCTCCTGCACAAACTTCGCCGTGTCTTCAGGCGACTTGATGTGCGGCACGGAGCCGATTTTTTCGGTCGCGGCGATCCACTGCGAATCAGCTGCGACTTTCTGCAGCGTCTCTCCCCACAGGGCGATCAGTTTGCGGTCCATTTTCGGCGGACCATACAGGGCACTCCAGCCGATGATGCGCTCCAGCGCCGGATAGCCGGCCTCCTTCGCTGTCGGCACATCAGGTATTTCCTTGAAACGCTCCGGGGTCGTCGTCAGCAACGCGCGCAACTGGCGGTTCTTGATGAAGTTCAGTGCAGTACCGATATTCGAGCAGCCGAAATCAACATGCTTGCCGAGGAGCGCAGTGGCCGCCTCGCCGCCACCTTTGTACGGGATCTGAATGGCCGCTTCCTTACCCAGCTTTTGCACATCAAACAAAAGTTGTGGTCCCATTTCATGAATGGTGCCGACGCCGGCCGTGCTGTATTTCAGCTTGCCGGGGTTTTTGCGGATACCTTCAACGAGATCACCGAATGTGCGGAATGGACTGTCTGCAACAACGGCGCAGACGTAAGGATTCAATTCGAGGATGCCGAGGAAGGTGAAATCATTCCATTTGTAGCCGAGATCCGGCTTCAGTGCCGGCAGCGTGGCTTGTGAACCGACGCGCGCCAGCAGCAGCGTATAACCATCAGGCGCCGCATTTTTCACATGCTCGGAACCAATGGCGCCGCTGGCACCGACCTTGTTCAGCACCACGGCATTCTGCTTCAGGTATTTTGGAAGGACCGCTCCGAGGTTGCGGGCCGCAAGGTCGGAATCACCGCCCGCCGAGAACGGCGCAACAATCAACAGCGGTCGGCTTGGATATTGCTGGGCTGCGGTTGCACCTGCAAGAACGGCAAGAATGCCACCAAAAACAAATGAACTGAAACGGCGTACAGAACTGGATTTCATCTTGGGTCTCCTCCCGGTTGAAATTCCCGATATGCCTGCGCGGGCATTGTGCGGGGAGGAGAATCGAAAAGCAACGACGGGATTTTCAGTGCTTAATCCCAGCGGTCATCCATCACTTCAATGCATCCGTTTTCGACACGCAACGGCAGCTTGGCCGTCGGTTCATAGGCAGGCGCCGACAGCGCCTCGCCAGTACGCACACAAAACCTTGCACCATGTCGCGGACAAATCACCTGATCGCCTTCGATGACACCGCTGGCCAGTTCCCCGCCGTCATGGGTACAGACGTCCTCAATCGCAAAGAATTCGCCGCCGACGTTGAATACCGCCACCGTGGTGCCGTCGACATCGGCCACCTTGCAGCCGCCGGACGCGATCTCGCCGACCACCGCCACCTTGATCCACTCAGCCATATTGTTAAACCGCGACAACTTCCATATCGGGTTCAATCTGGCGCACCATATTCTCGATGCCGGCGAGCGTCCCTGATAGCGAACTCGGACAACTGCCGCAGGCGCCCTGGTAATGCACCGACAGCTTGTTGCCTTCAAGGCCGACGACGTAGAGATCGCCACCGTCATTCTGCAGATAGGGGCGTACCTGCTCGTCAAGTGCGGCATTGATACGGTCGAGGCGCTCACGGTCTTCCGGGCTCAGCTTGGCCGGATCCATCGCCTCGCTCGACTGCTCCGCCAGCTGCGCCGACTGCGCATCCGCCGACGGGGCCTCACGGATCGGTACCGCCAGATCGCGCATCAGCTGCTCCCAATCCGCGCCTCCATCCTGCGTCACGGTCACCCAGTGATCGACGTAAAACACGTTGGTGACATGCTCAATGTCAAACAGCGCCATGGCCAGCGGATCACCGACGGCCTGCTCCGGTTTGTCATACGAGCGGGTGATGCCCCAGGTCAACGGTTCCCGCAGGATGAACTTCATCGCGTTGGGATTCGGGGTCGGTTCGATTTCAGCGATTTTCGGCATGGATAAAAGTTGCAGATGCAGTGGCTGTTACGGTTTTTCTTATTCAGTAGAAGCGGTATCGCTGCCGGCAAAAGCGGCATGCAGCGTATGCCAGGGCAGGATCGCGCATTTGACGCGGGTGGGCAGTTCGCTGATGCCGGCAAACACCGTCAGACGGCCGAGATGATGCGGACCGGTAGCGTCGAGCTTGCCGGTGGTCATGTCGCGGAACGCCTGCACCATCTGTTCGGCGTCGGCTTTGCTTTTGCCTTTGACGGCAACAGTCATCATTGACGCTGAAGCCTTGCAGATCGCACAGGCCTCGCCTTCAAAACCGACGGCCTCGACCTGATCGCCGTTGAGCTTCAGCGACAGATGAATATGGTCTCCACACAGCGGATTCACACCCTCCGCCTTGTGCGTGGCATCTCCGAGCATGCCCCAGTTACGGGGCTTCTTGTTATGCTCAAGGATCATTTCCTGGTAAAGCTGGCGGCTGTCCATATGCTTGAAGTCAAAAGCCAAAAGCAGCCACAGAGGACACAGAGAACGGCAAACCCGCGGTTTTCCCTGCGCTCTCTGTGACCTCTGTAGCGGAGGGGTTTAGGTTTTTCATGCAAACAACTTTTGCACGCGGCCGATGGAGGCCACCAGCGCATCCACTTCGTCCATCGTGTTGTAGAAGGCGAACGAGGCGCGCGACGTCGCCGGCACCTTGAAGCGCTGCATCACCGGCTGCGCGCAATGGTGGCCGGTGCGGATCGCCACGCCGTCATCATTGAGCAGCGAACCGACGTCATGCGGATGCACGTCTTCGAGCGCGAATGACAGTACGGCAGCCTTCTTCTCCGCGGTACCGATCAGGCGCACACCGGGCATCCGGTTCAACTGGTCGGTAGCGTAATCCAGCAGATCGGTTTCGTGAGAGGCAATGCGCTCGATGCCGATGGCCGTGAGGTAGTCAATCGCCGCACCCAGCGTGATCGCTTCGCCGATCGGCGGCGTACCGGCTTCGAACTTCGCGGGAATCTGCGCGTAGGTGGTTTTTTCGAAGGTCACCGACAGGATCATGTCGCCACCGCCCTTGAAGGGCTGCATTTTCTCCAGTAGCGCGGCCTTGCCGTACAACACGCCGATGCCGGTCGGGCCGCAGAGTTTGTGGCCGGAGAAGGCATAAAAATCGCAATCGAGATCCTGCACATCGACCCTCAGGTGCGGCGCCGCCTGCGCGCCGTCGACCAGCACCGGCACGCCGTGTTCATGTGCGATGGCGATCATTTCGCGAATCGGGGTGATGGTCCCCAGCGCGTTCGAGACATGGGTCATCGCCACGAACCTAGTGTTCGCATTGAACAGCTTGCGGTAATCCTCGACCAGAAGCTCGCCGCGATCGTTGATCGGCACCACGCGGATTGTTGCGCCCTTCTCTTCGGCCACCATCTGCCACGGAACGATATTGGAATGATGCTCCAGCGTGGTCAGGATGATCTCGTCACCGGCCTTGAAGAATTTGCGACCGTAACCCTGCGCCACCAGATTGATGCCGTCGGTAGTGCCGCTGGTGAAAATGCACTCGCGCGATTCCTTGGCGTTGATGAAGGCCTGGACCTTGAGCCGCGCCTTTTCGTATTCCGCAGTCGCGGTCTCCGACAGGTAGTGCACGGCGCGGTGGATATTGGCGTGCTGCGCGCTGCGGTATTTCACCCAGCGATCAATCACCGCCTGCGGCATCTGGCTCGATGCCGCATTATCCAAAAAAATCAAAGGCTTGTCTTTGACCTTGAGACTGAGAATGGGAAAGTCCCGGCGCAGCGCCGCCACATCCAGCGGTGTCGCGAGTTTGTCGCGCGCGCTCACAGGCTGGCCTCGGTACGCGCCATCACCAGCTTTTCCAGCGCAGCCACCAGCGAGGGCACGGGAATGTGGTCGATGATCTCGGCGCCGAAGGCGTAAGTCAGCAGGTTGCGCGCCTGCGCCTCCGGCAAACCGCGGCTTTTCAGATAAAACAGATGCTCGGCATCGAGCTGGCCGACGGCAGCGCCGTGGGCGCACTTCACGTCATCGGCATAAATTTCCAGCTGCGGCTTGGTGTCAACACGTGCCTTGTCCGACAGCAGCAGGTTACGGCTCTGCTGTGACGAATCCGTCAGCTGCGCGCCTTCGCGGACAAACACCTTGCCGTTGAATACCGCATGGCCGGAGCCGCCGACAATGGTCTTGTGGGTTTGCCGGCAGATGCCGTGTGCTTTGGTGTGATCCACCAGCGTGTGCGTATCCGCAGTCTGCCGGCCGCCGATCAGCGCGAGGCCATCGATCTCGACATTGACACCCTCGCCCTGCTGGCTGATGTTCAGGTTGTTGCGCGACAGCCGTGCACCCAGCGTCACCGCATGCGACTGGAAACGGGCATCCTTCGCCAGTGTCACCGCGCAGTTGCTGATGTGAAAGGCTTTCTGGCTTTCGCGCTGCAGCTTGATGTGACGCAGCGAAGCGTTCGGCGCCACGGCAATTTCAGTCACCGCGTTGGTCAGGTAAGCCTCGTCGCCCAGCGCGACGTAATCCTCGATCACGCAGGCTTCCGCACCGCTCTCGGCAACGATCAGGCAGCGCGGATAGGCGGCAACGCCATTGCCCGCCGCGACAAACAGCAGATGGATCGGCGCTTTCAGCTGGGCATCCTTCGCCAGATGAATGAACACACCGTGCTGCAGAAATGCGGTATTGAGTGCGGTAAACAGTTCCGGCTCGGCACCGGCCAGCTTTGCCAGGTGAGGTTCGATCAGTGCAGCATGCGATTTCAGCGCGTCGCTCAAGGCCATCACCGTCACACCGGCAGGCAATGCACCCTGCTGCGCAAGCTCATGAGCCGGCACACCATCCACAAACACCAGGCGCATTGCTGCTTCCGGCACGGCATGCGCGGCAATGTCAGTCGCCGAGACTTTGGCCGCGGCGGCTGCAGGTTGCACCTGCAATTTGGTCAGCGGTGTCAGGTCGGTGAAGCGCCATTCTTCATCACGCGTGGTCGGAACCGACAGCGCGTTGGCGCGCTCCAGCGCCGCTGCGCGGCGCGCGTCGAGCCAGGCCGCCGGGCTCTTCGGCAGCGCAGCGCTGCCGGTGAGCAGCGCCGCCACGTAGGGATGAGACCCGGAATGAGATGCGGCTGTCACGTTCACGCTGCCGCCTTTTTGGCTGCTTTTTTGTCATCCAGCAGCCAGTCGTAACCGCGCGATTCGAGTTCCAGCGCCAGTGATTTGTCGCCGGATTTGATGATGCGGCCAGCCGACATCACGTGCACGTAATCGGGCGTGATGTAGTTGAGCAGGCGCTGGTAATGCGTCACCAGCACGCAGGCATTGTCGGCGTTCAGCAGCTTGTTGACACCGCCGGCGACCACGCGCAGCGCGTCAATGTCGAGGCCCGAGTCGGTTTCATCGAGCAGCGACAGCCTGGGCTCGAGCAGCGCCATCTGCAGGATTTCATTGCGTTTCTTTTCGCCGCCGGAAAAGCCGTCATTGACGCTGCGGCTCAGGAACTCCGGATTCATTTCCAGCAGCTTCATTTTTTCGCGCACCAGATCATCGAACTCGAGCGGGTCGAGCTCGTCCTTGCCGCGGCCGCCCTGCACCGTGTTGTAGGCGAGGCGCAGGAAAGCACTGTTGGTGACGCCGGGGATTTCGACCGGATACTGGAAACCGAGGAACACGCCGGCGCGGGCCCGCTCATCAGCGGCCAGCGCGAACAGGTCCTTGCCTTCGAACAGCACTTCGCCGCCCTTGACCTCGTAGGCCGGGTGGCCGGCCAGCACTTTGGAAAAGGTACTTTTGCCGGAGCCGTTGGGCCCCATGATCGCGTGCACTTCTCCGGCGCGCACCGTCAGGTTGATGCCCTTGAGAATGTCCACGCCGGCGACCGTCGCCGTCAGGTTGCGGACTTCGAGAATGGTTTTAGCGTTGCTGTTGATCATCCGACACTACCTTCTAGTTTCAGGCCGAGAAGTTTGGTTGCCTCAACAGCGAACTCCATCGGCAGTTGCTGGAAAACGTCCTTGCAGAACCCGTTGATGATCATCGACACCGCTTCTTCGGTGCCGATGCCGCGGCTCTGGAAATAGAACAACTGGTCTTCACCGATCTTCGACGTTGTGGCTTCGTGCTCCACTTTCGCCGTCGGGTTCTGCACATCGATATAGGGGAAGGTGTTGGCGCCGCACTTGGCGCCGATCAGCATCGAGTCGCACTGCGAGAAATTGCGCGCGCCCTCCGCCTTCGCGCCGATTTTCACCAGCCCGCGGTAACTGTTGTTGGAGTAACCGGCGGAGATACCCTTGCTGATGATCGTGCTTTTGGTGTTCTTGCCGATGTGGATCATCTTGGTGCCGGTATCGGCCTGCTGTTTGTGATTCGTCAGCGCGACCGAATAGAACTCGCCGATCGAGTTGTCGCCGAGCAGCACGCAGGACGGATATTTCCAGGTGATCGCCGAACCGGTTTCGACCTGGGTCCAGGAAATCTTCGAGTTGCGGCCCTTGCACAGTCCGCGCTTGGTGACAAAGTTGTAGATGCCGCCGACGCCGTTCTCGTCACCGGCATACCAGTTCTGCACCGTCGAATACTTGATGTCGGCATCGTCCAGCGCCACCAGTTCAACCACCGCCGCGTGCAGCTGGTTGGTGTCGAACTTCGGCGCAGTGCAGCCTTCGAGATACGAGACCTTGGCGCCCTCTTCGGCGATGATCAGCGTGCGCTCGAACTGCCCCGAGTCCTGGGTGTTGATGCGGAAATAGGTCGACAGCTCCATCGGGCATTTGACGCCCTTGGGGATGAAGCAGAAGGAACCGTCGGTGAACACCGCCGAATTCAGCGCCGCGTAATAGTTGTCACCGGCCGGCACGACCGAACCCATGTATTTCTTCACCAGCTCCGGATGGTTGTGCACGGCTTCGGAGATCGAGCAGAAGATGATGCCGACTTCGGCAAGCTTTTCCTTGTAGGTTGTCGTCACCGATACCGAGTCAAAAATGACGTCGACCGCGACGCCGGCCAGCGCCGCGCGTTCGTGCATCGGCACACCGAGCTTCTCGAAAGTCCGCAGCAGCTCCGGATCAACCTCGTCCATGCTCAGCTTTTTCTTCGGCTTGGGCGCGGCGTAATAGCTGATCGCCTGAAAATCGATTTTCGGGTAATGCACGTTCGGCCACTGCGGCTCGGTCATCGTCAGCCAGTGGCGATAGGCCTGCAGGCGGAACTCCAGCAGCCAGTCCGGCTCGTTCTTTTTCGCCGAAATCATGCGGATGATGTCTTCGTTCAGCCCCTTGGGCGCGGTCTCGGACTCAATGTCCGTGACAAAACCGTGTTTGTAAGGCTGGCTGACGAGGTTGTCTAAAACGGTGCTCATGATTGAATCCTGAAAATCGCCGGGGCGGTCAGCCGCCCGCCTTGACTGTAAAACTCTCGCCGCAGCCGCAGGTGGCATCGACGTTGGGGTTCTCCACCTTGAACGCCTGCTTCAGGCCTTCACGCACATAGTCCACGGTGGAACCGCTCAGAAACTCCAGGCTCTCGCCATCAATGACTAGCTTGGCCTCGTGCACCTCGAATACCTGATCGCTGCTCTTCACGTCATCGGCGTAGTCGTAGGTGTAGGCCCAGCCCGAACAGCCGGTTTTTTTGACGCCCACACGAAGGCCAAGACCCTTGCCGCGCTTGGCAAGCTGGGCCTTGATCTGTTTTGCCGCACTTTCCGTCAGTTGTATCGTCATTTCAAACTCCTGAATTTCATTCAGACCGCAACGGCCTGAATCGTACGCAGGCGCTGTAACACGCCGGTCAGCGCCTGCAAAAACCCGTCAACCTGTTCGGCGGTATTGCCTGCCCCCAGCGAGAAACGCACCGCGCCGCGCGCCAGTTCCGGTTCCACGCCCATCGCCAGCAGCGTACCGGACGGCGCGTTGTCGGTGCTCGAGCATGCTGCACCCGAACCCACCGCATAACCGGCCTTGTCGAGTTCGATCACCAGCGTCTCACCATGAATTCCGCGAATTGCGAAATAGGATGTATTGGGCAATCGCGGCACGCTGGCGCCAAAAATCACCGCCCCCATACTCGTCAGTCCGCGCTCCAGCCGTTCACGCAATGCGGCAAGCCGCGGCGCCAACTCTTTCAACCGTGCGGCCGCAATTTCACAAGCAACACCGAAGCCGACAATCGCCGGCACGTTCTCGGTGCCACCGCGCATGCCGCGCTCCTGACCGCCGCCGGCGAGCACCGCGCGCAGATCGAGACGCTTGTCGACCACCAGCGCACCGGCACCCTTGGGGCCGTAAATCTTGTGCGCCGACAGCGTCAATGCCTGCACATTCAGCGATGCAAATTCAACCGGAATCTTGCCCAGCGCCTGCACCGCATCGGTATGCATGATCGTGCCGGCACGTTTCGCGCGTTCGCCAACCGCTGCAACGTCCTCGATTACGCCGGTTTCGTTGTTCGCCAGCATCACCGACATCAACGCCGTTTTTTCAGCGAGTGCGGCATCGACGTCGGCCAGATCAATCTGCCCGTCGCGATTCACCTTCAGCTTGCGGAATTTCCAGCCCTGGCGCGCCAGATCCTGCGCCGGCGCCGTCACGCAGGGATGCTCGATGCTGCTCACCGCCACCTGCCCCGGTTTCATGCCTGCCGCCACACCGCGGATAAACAGGTTGTTGGCCTCGGTACCGCCGCTGGTGAACACCACCTGCGCCGGCTGGGCACCGACAATCGCCGCCACCTGCTCGCGCGCCTGATCGACCGCCTTGTGCGCCACCGTGCCGAACTCATGGCGGCTGGACGCGTTGCCGCACTGCTCGCGCAGGAACGGCAGCATCGCCTCCAGCACGCGCGCATCCAGCGGCGTCGAAGCGTTGTGGTCGAAATAGACGTGCATCATGAGCGAAGAAGCGGTTGAAAACCGGTCAGACAGTCACGGCATCCGGCTTGCGCGCCACCTTGCGCATGTCGTGCACCGGCGCGATGCCGGCATCCTTGGCGCGCTGGTTTTCCACCAGCTGGCGCAGCGTCACCGAACCGAGGTAATCGAAAATGCGCTCGTTCAGGTTGGCCCACAGATCATGGGTCAGGCATTTTTCCTCATCCTTGCAGTTTTCCTTGCCGGCGCATTGCGTCGCGTCGATCGGCTCGTCCACCGCAAGAATGATTTCCGCCACGGTCAGTTGCGCCATGTCACGGGCGATGCAATAACCGCCGCCAGGTCCGCGCACCGAATCAACGATCTGCCGTCGCCGCAATTTGCCAAACAACTGCTCCAGATATGAAAGAGAGATGCGCTGCCGCCCGCTGATCTCGGCGAGCGTCACCGGCCCCGTGCCGTGGCGCATGCCCAGATCAACCATAGCGGTGACTGCAAATCGGCCTTTAGTCGTCAGTCTCATGTAGAACCTCAAATAATCATTTAAAAACAATTACTTACAAATAACCCGCAATTGCCCAAGACAAAGTCCTACCAACGCAGTCAAGTATAGATAACCCCAGCATTTCAGTCAACTATGCGATTCAGGCTGCCGGCGTCGAGCTTGGACTGCTCCGCCCCCTCAATTTGCAGACCGAGGCGCTTTAATTCGGCAAGGATCTGGTCGATGCGCTGGTCGGTCTCGGCGCTGTGATCGATCAGCGCATGCATGGCCTTGGCGACCGGGTCATTGGCATCCCGGGCTATTCCGTATGCGGCAAAGCGACCGGTCGCTTCGTGACTCTCCACCAGACGCGCAGGAATGCCGATTGCTGTCGCGTTATCCGGTACATCCTTGACCACCACGGCGTTGGAACCGATTTTGGCGTGTTCCCCGATAGTGATCGGCCCCAGCACTTTTGCACCGGCACCGATGACCACTCCGTTCTTCAGCGTTGGATGGCGCTTGCCCTTGTTCCAGGTAGTTCCACCCAGGGTGACGCCGTGATAAAGCGTACAGTCATCACCAATCTCGGCGGTTTCGCCGATGACAACGCCCATGCCGTGGTCGATAAAAAAGCGCCTGCCGATGCGCGCGCCAGGATGAATTTCGATACCGGTCAGCCAGCGCGAGCAATGCGCAAGCCAGCGTGCCAGCCATTTAAAACCACGCGTCCACAAGCCGTGCGAAACACGGTGCGCCAGCAATGCATGAAAGCCCGGGTAACAGGTCATCACCTCCCAGCTGCTGCGGGCAGCGGGATCGCGTTCAAAAACGACGGTGATTTCTTCCTTGATACGCTCAAACATTAGCGTGACCTGATGAATAGGAGTTCTTGACTGAACAAGCCCCACTATTTTAATCAGGATTCAGGCTATGCGTAAAAATCCTTTATAAACATAATCTTAATAACCCCACGTTTAATCACGCCTTTTGGGAGTGATCAGGCTGCTGAGGATGCCGCGCAGAATGTTGACCTCCTCGACCTGCAAACGGGAGCGGCCAAACAGCCGGCGCAAGCGCAGCATCAGTTTGCGCGGATGCGCCGGATTCAGAAAACCGGTTTGCATCATGGTGCTTTCGAGATGGCCGTAAAAAGCTTCAACTTCTTCATGTGTCGCCAGCTGTTCGTCCTTGGGCACCGGAAGCGTGCCGCCGCAGGCAATCCGCAGTTCGTAGCAAAACACCTGAACTGCCGCAGCCACGTTCAACGAAGAAAACTCCGGATCCACCGGTATGCTCGCCAACAGGCCACAGCGCCCGACCTCGTCATTGCTGAGCCCCGAGGTTTCGTTGCCGAAAACAAATGCAACACAGTGAGACTGTGCGATCGCGACCGCCTGACTGGCGGCGGTTCGCGCATCCACCATCGGCACAGCAACATCGCGCCGGCGCGCTGAACACGCCACCGCAAAGGTCGTTCCCAGCAGCGCCTCGTCAAGCGTTTTACAGACCCGCGCCGCGGCCAGAACATCGGTCGCACCAGCGGCAAACCATTGGGTCTGCGGATCCGGATAACGTTCAGGATTGACCAATACAAGGTCGGTGATACCCATCGTGCGCATTGCCCTCGCCGCCGATCCGATATTGCCGGGATGAGAAGTGTGGCAAAGAACAATGCGAATATTTTTGAGTGGGTCAGGCGGGATCACGTAAAATATGGCCTGTCGGTAATGTCATTGATAGCGCCACTGACCGCCGGAAAAGCCGGCAGCCGCTCTTTCGTTCTTTTTAAATCACCCATAGCAGCCCACCATGCATCCAATGCTCAATATCGCGGTCAAGGCCGCGCGCCGCGCCGCCGGCATCATCAACCGGGCCGGACGGAATCTTGACGTCATCGCCGTCAAGGAAAAAACCGCGAACGATTTCGTCTCCGAGGTGGACCGTGAGGCGGAAAAAGCGATCATCCAGACATTGCGCGAGGCGTATCCGGCACATGCGATTTTAGCAGAGGAGTCCGGCGCCTCCGGCAAATCCGACTACGAATGGATCATTGATCCGCTCGACGGAACCACCAACTTCCTCCACGGCTTTCCGCAATACGCGGTTTCGATCGCCATGGCGCACAAAGGCGTGCTCACCCACGCCGTGGTTTACGATCCGGGCCGCAATGACCTGTTCACCGCCAGCAAGGGCGCCGGCGCTTACCTCAATGACACCCGTATCCGCGTCAGCAAACGCGCGCACCTGCAGCCTTGTCTGATCGGCACCGGATTTCCGTACCGGCAACTTGAAAATCTTGAAGCCTACCTCGGCATGATGCGCGACATCATCAAGAATTCAGCCGGCATCCGCCGGGCCGGCGCAGCATCGCTGGATCTGGCTTACGTCGCCGCCGGACGCCTTGATGCATTCTGGGAACTGGGCCTGAGCAAGTGGGACATCGCTGCGGGGGCTTTACTGATTACTGAAGCGGGCGGCCTCGTCGGCGACCTGCAGGGCAACGACGGCTATCTCGAATCAGGCAACATCATCGCCGGCAATCCCAAGGTATTCGCACAGCTGTTGCCGCTGCTCGCGCCGCACCTCACACCCGGATTAAAAACCTGACCGCGGCGCGGCTTCCGCTCCGCCGGCAACCATCCCATTCAGTCGGCCATCATCTTCCGCAGTTCCACGGCGCGCGGCGAACGCATCTGTTCAAGCGCCCGCAAGGCCTCGCGGGCATCGCCGTTCCGCGCCAGTCGCAGCGATGCACGCCCCAGACCGAACCAGGCCTGCTCATACATCGGGTCGATGGCCAGCGCACGGCGATATGCCGTCACTGCAGGGACATATCGCGCCAGATCGCTATTGGCTTCGCCCAGCAACTGATAGGTCACCGGCGACTCGCGCACGACCAGCAGCGCCCGTTCCAGCGTTGTCACCGCACGCTCCGGCTGCCCGGCAGCGCGCTGGGTTTCTGCCAGAAAGTGGTACCCGGTTGCATCATCCGGTGCCATCCGCACCAGTTCACTGAAATGCCCAATGGCTTTGGGATAGTCCCGCAATTGCGACCGGGCATATCCCGCGATCACACGCCATTCGCTGCTGAACGCATCCTTGGCAATATTGTCCTCGGCAAATTTGGCCAGCCCGGCCCAATCCCCGCGTTGCTCCAATTCGACAACCCGTTGCCGGTTGGCATCAGGGACACCCTGCATATGCCCCAGCAACACGGATGCCGTTCCGTCCGGAATCAGTGCGGATATCAGGGCTTGCTGCGGCGTGCATGCGGTAAAAAGCAACAATGCGGCTACAGCGAAGCCATGCCATAACCAGACGCCCCAAAAAGTCTTCTTCATAACCCATCATAACAACCCCTTGCCCGCAAGGGGTTGTTATGAAGCGCTGCGGCGGAAAGCATGCCAGGTCCGATAAGACACCCTTAGAATAACGGGCATGGATTCAGGGGAGATAAAATAACCGGCTCAAAACGGCAGAGCCGCACGCACCTCGCACATTACGGGTCTGCAGGGCATTGCCGCATCCGCCTTTCTCGCCGGCCTGCTCATCTGCAACAACGCAACGGCGGCCGCTCCGGCGCCACTCAACGAGCAGCGCGAACGTGCCGTAGCGACTGCGCGCAATGGCCAGTTGGAGCAGGCCATCGCCGAATTGCAGCGGCTCGATGCGGCAAGCCCGGATGTGCGGACCACCCATGACCTGATTGTTGTACTGACCTGGGCTGGCAGGATCGACGACGCGCTGAACATTTACGAACAGCGCGGAATCGCGGCAAACGCCCCCGACTACGTGCAGGCGGCTGTCGCGAGAGCCTACCGTTCACGTGGAAACCATGCCCAGGCAGAGCGTATATCCCGAACCGCACTCGAAAAAATCCGGGCGCCCCGGCATGGACAATCCTTCTCGCCCTTGTCATGACCGACCAGGGACGCGCTGCCGATGCAGACCTCCTGTTGCAGGGGCTCACTGAAAAAGATCCGGGCAACACGGAGGCGTGGCTTGCGCGCGGGTATGCGGCGAGGACCCTCGGACAATCTTATGCAGCAATGCGGGCGTATGCGGAAGTGCGGCGTCTGCAGCCCGAAAATGCCGAGGCAGCGCGCGAACTGCAGAACATACTGCTGGAGTTGCGTGCACCGTATGCCGCAGCCGCCCAGACGCCCGCAGCGCCCCCTGCGATCCGCGCCCGTGAGGCCGCCTCCATGGTGCGCTGGGGTGCCGATGTGCCTGCCGACAACGGCCAATCGCGATTTGCAAAGACCGACGCTGCCATCCGGCGCCTTGAAAACCTGATCATCGAAACGCAGGGACGATCGCCGGTCGACCGCAGCCTGCTCTGGAATCTCGAGCGTGACCGTGCCGTGGCTTTGCGTAACCGGGAGCGCTGGAGCGACACACTGGCTGCAGTCGAAGCGCTGCGCGCCGCCGGCGATACGATTCCGGCTTATGTGCGAATGGCCGAAGCTGACGCGCTGCTGGCACTGCGCCAGCCGGCACGCGCACGACGCGCTTATCAGGATGTTCTCGACAGTGACAAAAACAATCGCGAAGCCCGCATCGGCCTGTTCTATGCCGAAATCGAAAGCGAAGATTATTCTGCAGCTTTTGCCAACGTCGATGCACAGGCCTCCGCAGAAGGCCCGCGCCGTGATACGCCGGGCCGGTCGCGTCCGGAGCCCAACGATGACTGGCTGGGGGCGCAGATTCTCGCCGCCAACGCCCGCCACTACGCCGACATGCACGCAGCAGCATGGGACCGGCTGCTGCCACTGGCGCAACGCGCGCCAGGACTGGGCTATCTGCGGTCGGCAATGGGTTCTGTCGCGGCAGCTCGCGGATGGCCGCGCCTGGCGGAAGAAGAAGTACTCATCGCCGCCAGCCTCGCACCGGAAGATCGCGGCATCGAAGTGGCGCTTGCCGATTCCGACATGCGCCGATCCGACATCGAATCGGCGAAAACCCGCACAGCAAGCCTGATGGCGCGATTCCCTGACGATCAGTCGGTGCAGCGCCTGAATCGCGATATCGCGATTGCGGAAATGCGGGAGTTCCGTCTGGATGTGTCGAGCCGTCGTGAACACGGCACCGCACTTTCAGCACCGGGCGGAGGCTCGCAGGTTGCAGCAAGGCTTTACTCATCCCCTTACGCAGGACGCCTGCGCGCCGTTGCTGCTGCTGAACGGGCGACAGCCTATCCTGTTGAAGGTCGCGTACTGCGGGAACGTCTGGGCGCCGGTGCCGAATATGCCGGACCGGACGTCACTGTAGAAGCAATCGCCTAGCAAAACAGCGGCACGCTGTCAAAAGATGGCGCCAGCCTGATCGGATCGTGGCGACCCAATGACCACTGGGCCATTTATGCGGGCGCCGAAGCTTATTCCGGTGACACGCCTTTGCGCGCGCAGTTCTACGGGATCACCGGCAATGCCGTAGACCTGGGCGGCGAATACCGCTGGCACGAATCCGGGCGATCTCCGCATCCGTCCGCTCGGTTGATTTTTCAGACGGTAATCGCCGGCAAAGCGAGCGTGTAGTGTTCATGCAGCGGCTGATCGATCAGCCGCATTTTGATCTCGACATCCGCCCCGAATATTACGCATCGCGCAACTCCAAACTTGGCGCGCCGTATTTCAATCCGGTCAATGACCAGGCGCTGACGCTGGCCATTGAAGCTGAACACGTGATATCCCGCCACTACGACCGCAGCTGGGTGCAGCGCGTGGTATTTGCCGCAGGCAGTTACCGGCAGGAAGGCTTCGGCAGCGGCATCATCGGTTCGCTTTCATACGAACAACGCTATCGTTTCGATCCGACTTTCGAAATCCGCTACGGCGCCGAGATGAACCGGCGCATTTACGATGGCACCGCCGAACGCGGGCTGACCGGATTTTTCAGCATTAACAAGCGTTTCTGATCATGCGCAAACTCGCCTTCATCCTCTGCATCTGCCTGTTCGCCGCGTGGAGCGCGCCACATCCGGTTTATGCGGACGGCAGCGGCTCCAGATTCGTGGCCATTGCTTTCCATGACGTCGTAGACGACCGTCGCGATCTCGGCGACGACGCGATGACGACAGGCACATTGATCGAGTTTTTTGAATGGCTCAAAGCCAACGATTGGACTGCCATCTCGGCCAATGACGTACTGCGGACTGCCCGGGGGGAACGTCCCTTGCCGCCGCGCGCCATCCTGATTACCTTTGACGACGGTTACCGCAGTCTCTACACACGCGTATTCCCCCTGCTGCTGACTTACCGCATTCCCGTCGTCTCAGCGCTGGTCGGAACCTGGATGGATGCGCCGCTGGACGCCACTGTCGACTACGACGGCAAGATCGTCCCCAGGCGGAATTTCATTTCCTGGGCGGAAGCCCGCGAAATGCAGGCCTCGGGGCTGGTGGAGTTTGGCTCCCACAGCTACAACCTGCATCGCGGCGTCACCGGCAATCCGCAGGGCAACATGATGCCCAGCGCGGTGACCCGCGAGTTCAAGCCCGACGCCGGTTACGAAAACGCGGCATCCCATCGTACCCGGCTTGAAGCAGACGCGCGGCGCATACACGCATTGCTGCAACGTGAACTGGGGCGTGCACCGCGCATCTGGGTGTGGCCTTATGGGCGTTATTCCGAAATCGGCATTGAGGCTGTCCGCTCCGCCGGTTTTGAAATGGCGCTGACACTGGATGCCGACCCCGGTGAAACGGGAACGCTGATGTCGATTCCGCGTCAATATCCGGGCGCCGATGCCGCCTTGTCGACGCTGACATCGATGGTCAGGCTGCAGGACAAGTTGCCGACTGTGCGCCGTCTCGTTTGCCTTGATCCGGGTGAACTCTGGACCGGCAGTCATGAATCTACCGATGAGAGTCTGGGCCGTGCCATTGAACGTCTGCGCACAATGGGCAGCACTGCTGTGATCGTTGATGCCGTCGCCCGCAACGCGGCGGGACAAGCCAGCCATGCCTGGTTTCCCACGGACGCGCTGCCGGTCAAGGCTGATCTGCTGTCACGCATCGTGTGACAGTTGCAAACCCGTGCCGGCGTTGAAGTGCATGTCAGGGTTCCGGGCAGCCAGGCGACCAGGGAGCAAATGGCTGATCCGGATAAATCACTGCCGCTGTACCGGGACCTTGGCGCCAGTGTTCCTTTGTCAGGACTTTTTTTTGATGACACCCCTTCTTTGGCCCGGCTCTCGCCAAACGCAAACCCGTCCGCGGGTCTGCCCTGGGAAACCAGGTCTGCTCGCGACCGGATTTCTGTCGATGCTTTACCGCCACCGGAACGAACGGCCATACGGGCTTTCCGGGAAGTACAACGCTACCGGCCCTGGGCCAGCCTGACCCTCGTTACGGATGAACCCGAACAGAGCAGCAGCATTGCCGATCTCGTGCTGCAAAACATCCGGATGCCGGTTGACGGAAAATCAACGCTATTGGACAGCGACCGGAAACTCAGGGAAACAATCAGCCGCCGCTCGGGAATCTGGCTGACCGGTCATGCGCCACCGGCGTCCGAGATGCTGAGAACCACGGCAAGAAAATATCAACAACTGGGCGGAACAGCGATGGGCTGGTGCCCTGACTCCGCGGTAGCCGATCTACCACCTGCCCGCGAAGTGGAGCCTGATGTATCCGCTGCGACCTTTCCGGTGAGATTCTGACGTGACGCCGGACTGGCACGCCATCTCACAGACACTTGCGGCATTCTGCTTCGGCTATCCGTTCGTGATGGCCTGGTACTGGATGACCGGCGGCGTGCTTTTCCGATTGCTGCGCGAGCGGCACGAGCCTCTGCCTGATGCACCACCCGTGCTTAAGGAGTACCCGCTGGTTTCAATACTGCTGCCCTGCTTCAACGAAGAAGACCAGGCGGCCGAAACATTCGCGGCTCTTGCAGCCCTTGAATATCCCAACTTCGAAATCATCGCCGTCAATGACGGCTCACGCGATAACACGGCTGCAATCCTTGATGAACTCGCCAAAACCATGCCGCAGCTGCGCGTGGTCCATCTCGCGCAGAACCAGGGAAAATCCACCGCCCTCAATGTCGGTGCGCTGGTTGCCGCCGGAGAAATCCTGGTCGGCATTGATGGCGACGCACTCCTTGATCCCCATGCGCTCACCTGGTTCGTCCGGCGCTTCCAGAGCGATCCGACCCTCGGTGCGTTGACAGGGAATCCCCGAATCCGCAACAGGGGAACGATTCTGGGACGCCTGCAGGTTGGTGAATTTTCTTCAATTGTCGGACTGATCAAACGCGCACAGAGCACTTACGGATCCATATTTACGGTATCCGGTGTGATCTGCGCCTTCCGCAAGCGCGCACTTCAGGATGCCGGATGGTGGTCTGCTGCGGCACTGACCGACGATGTTGACGTCACCTGGCGCATCCAGCTTGCCGGGTGGAAAGCGATCTTCGAGCCCAAGGCGATTTGCTGGATACTGATGCCGGAAACGCTGATCGGCCTGTGGCGACAGCGACTGCGCTGGGCGGAAGGCGGCGTACAGTCAGTGATCGCGGCAACGCCCGTGATGTTCCGGCAGAAACGCTGGCGCCTGCTGCCCATCTGGGGAAATTTCCTGATCAGCCTGGTGTGGGCCTACTCGATGTGCGCCGGGTTATTGCTCTGGCTCATATCTGCAGCGCTTCCGGATGCCACTGGCGGCATGCTGGGTTTCGGCCTGATGCCGGCGTGGTGGGGCACGGTCCTGACATTGACTTACATCCTGCAGAGCTGCATCAGCGTGGGCGTCGACTCCAGATTCGAGAAAGGTCTTGCGTCATCGATTTTCTGGATCATCTGGTACCCGATCGTGTTCTGGATTCTCCAGACCATGACCGCAGCGGCGTCGCTGCCCCGCGCACTGCTGCGACCGCGACACGCCAAGGGCACCTGGATCAGCCCGGATCGGGGAATACGATGACTAAGCCACGCTACGGCAACGACTGGCCGCCTCTTGTCGGCGCCAGGCACCTCCCTCTGGTTATTCGCCTGCGCGACACCTTGCTGACCGCAGGCGCCTGGCTGCTGCTGGCGTATCTGTTGCGCGACTTTTTTTCCCTTGCATGGGATTACCTGAGCCACCCTATTTTCGAACTCACAGTCACCACGGCACCCGATTGGCACGAAATCTGGCTGCGTCTCAAACCGTACGCCGTCTACATCGGCATACTGATTGCGTGGCTGCTGTACTGGGGATATGTCCTCCGTCATCATCTTGCCGATGCCAGCCACAAACCTCAACCGCAGAATCTGCCGGTAGCAGAACATGCGTTGAGCTTCAACCTGCCCGCAGCACAAGTGAGCGAATGGCAATCGAAACGATCGATGGTAGCGAGCTTCGACGACAAAGGCAGCATCACTTCAGTGAAAGATCATTCTTAGATGAACGCCCCCTCGATTCAGCCCCCCCGAGAACCGCGGGTTTCATCACGCCTTGACGAACAAGCTGCCGCCTTGCCTAATACCTTTGTAATTCAATGATCGTTGCGGAGAACGCCATGTTGAAGTCGCTGCGCCTTTTTACGATTCTGATGCTGGGGATACTGGTTCCCTGGCCTGCGCTTGCAGCTGTTGCAGCAGACTCTAAACCCGCCCCTTCCGCAGAAACCACCGGCGAAGCACCGCTGCTCATTTTCAACCGCACGGTATTCGTGTTCAGGGCCTCATTGCTGGGCCTGTCTCCTGAAAAACGTGCGGAGCGCGCGAAATCCACATTGAATAAGCTGTTGAGACAGCACGGCGAACACAACGTTTCGATCAAGGCCAATCCCGCCGGACAACTCATCATGGTCAATGATGCACTGGCGTTCATTGTCACCAAGGCGGATGTCGACCCGTTGCGCGAAGACAACCTTGAAGCCACGGCCCAAAAGGCCGCCGAAGAACTCCGTAAAGTGATTGGAGAAACCAAGGACGCACGGAGCTTTGATTCTCTGCTGAAAGTGGCGATTACAGCCGGAATTGCCACTGCGGTATTTGCGGCCTTGCTCTGGCTGCTGTCAATTGTCCGCAAATGGATTTCGGTGAAGCTCGTTGCCATCGCGGCACGTAAAGCCGAAGCCCTGAAAGTTGGCGATACCAATCTCCTGGAGCGCCGTCATGTCATGCGGGTGCTGATCAGGGTTCTCAGCGCAATTCGCTGGCTGATCGTTGCAATCCTGACCTACGAGTGGCTGAGCTACATTCTGTCGGCCATCCCCTATACCCGCCCGTGGGGAATGAAACTCAACGCTTATCTGTTCGATGTTCTGCAAGGCATCGGCAGCAGCATCCTGGGAGCACTCCCGGGACTGGGTGTCGCCATTGTGATCTTCGTCATTGCCCGCTTTACGATCGCCTTTCTCGGCGGCGTCCTCGAGCGGATGTCGAAAAACGAGACTGCAGTCAGCTGGCTGGCCTCCGACACCATGCCAACCACGCGCCGGTTGTTTAATTTCGCCATCTGGGTATTCGCCATCGCGATGGCCTACCCTTATCTCCCTGGCGCACAAACCGAGGCCTTTAAAGGCATGTCGGTGCTGTTGGGCCTGATGGTGTCACTGGGCGCTTCAAGCATTGTCGGACAGGGTGCAGCCGGCCTCATCCTCACCTATACCCGCACCATGCGGGCCGGCGAGTTCGTGCGCGTTGGCGATCATGAGGGCACGGTCACCCGCATGGGCATGTTCACAACCACGATCCGCACCGGTCTTGGTGAAGAATTGACGCTGCCCAACTCGATGATTACATCAACGGTCACCAAAAACTATTCGCGCGCAGTGCATGGACCGGGCTTCATTGTCGATACCGTGGTCACCATCGGCTACGACACGCCTTGGCGGCAGGTTGAAGCGATGCTGATTGAAGCCGCCCGCCGAACGGACGGCGTCCTCCACGCGCCGGCGCCCCGGGTATTCCAGACCGCCCTGTCGGACTACTACCCTGAATATCGCCTGGTCGCCCAGGCCGTACCCAGCGAGCCGCGCCCGCGCGCCGAAGTGATGAGCGCGCTTCACGCCAACATCCAGGACGTATTCAACGAATACGGCGTGCAGATCATGTCGCCGCATTACATGATAGATCCGGCATCGGAGAAAATCGTCAAGCCGGGGGACTGGCATAAAGCACCGGCAAAACCGCTGAAATCATGACGTTGAATTCATGAGCCAGCCGCATGCAACTGCGTATTCGGCAGAAGCTGCACTGGCACGCCTGAAGGAAGGCAACGCGCGTTTTATCGCCGGGCAGGCACGATTCCAGACGGTGCAGAAAGATGTTCTGGCAGAACTTGCAAAAGGCCAGCAGCCTTACGCCACCATCCTGGGATGCAGTGACAGCCGGGTGCCTCCGGAACTGATTTTTGACGCAGGTTTCGGAGAATTATTCGTGATCCGTGTTGCAGGAAATGTATTGGGGCCGTCAATACTGGGCACCCTGCAATATGCCGCCGCCCATTTAAAGACGCCGTTGTTCGTTGTGCTGGGACATGACCATTGCGGCGCGGTACACGCAGCCATTAACTCCAAATTCCACGGCGCCAGGCACAAGAGCCGGATTGAAGTCCTGCTTGAGAACATACTCCCCGCGCTGGAAGAGCTGGATGGCAGTCAGCCGCCTGAATCACTGATCCAGTCAGCGGTCGAAGCCAACGTCAGGCACACCATCCGAAAACTCCTGGAAACACCTGAAGCAAAAATGCAACTCGCCGACGGCAAGATGATGCTGGTGGGGGCCATCTACGATATTGAGTCCGGTGCAGTACGATTCCTCGATTCGTAAACACCTGTTTCAAGACATCAACCGCAACAGCGGTCGGCCGAATCTGATGTCTTAACCTGCCGTTCCAGTCAGCCTATAACAACTCCGGAGCGCCGGTGAAATCATCAAGACCGTATGTCCGTAGAAGCCGGAAAATCGTCAAACCGGCTGGCTTCAAAAATCAGCGGTCACCGTTCATCAAAGACTGAACCGTTCCGGCCGGAACGGTGACAGGTCGATGCGCGGCGTACGCTCGGCGACGAGATCGGCCACCAACTGGCCGGTGACCGGCGCCGACATCAGCCCCCAATGACCATGGCCAAAGGCAAACAGCACCTGCCGGTGCCGAGGCGAACGACCGATGACGGGAGAGGAATCCGGCGTTGACGGACGCACGCCCATCCAGCGGCTGTAATTCTCCACCTTGATGCTGGGGAACATGCCCTCGGCCAGCTTCGCAAGCGTTTCCGCACGTGCCCAGTTAGGCGCCGCATCGGCGGCCTGAAACTCGGAGGTGCCGGCGATGCGCAAACCACCCGCCATCGGCGTCGCGACAAATCGCGACTCACCATCGGTGACCGGACAGTGTTGTTCGGTTACGGCGCCAGGAATTTCAATGTGGTAACCGCGTTCAGGCGCCAGCAGCACGCGAGTGCCGAGTTTTGCCGCGAGTTTGGCCGAGGCATACCCGGCCGAGATGACCACGCACTCCGCATTCAGGGTCACGTCGTCGGTATGCAATTGCACGCCAGCGCCGGCATCGCAGCGAATATCCGTGACGTTGGCCCGGATGAGCGTACCGCCCTTGTCCTTAAAATACACAGCCAGCGCCTGCACCACACCCTGCGGGCTGCGCACGTGTGCATTGTCCAGCAGGTTGAAACCCCAGCGGTAGCCTGGCGAAAGTCTGGGCGCGAGTTCACGGATTTTGTCAGCATCGACCAGCTCCATCTCGCAGCCGTTGTCAGCGCGCAAACGGCGTCCGAACGCGCTGGCCTTGAACCCGGCTTCGGTTTTATAGACATGCAGCATGCCCTCACGCCGCAGCAGTTCCGGTGCACCGGCAGCGCCCAGCAGGTCGACGTACGCATCAACCGACGGTGCATTGAGTGATCGCAGAACGGCTGCCGCGCGCTGCACCCGGTCAGGGTCACAGGCGCGCTGAAAATGCAGGAACCAGGGCAGCATGAACGGCAGTTGACGCCAAGACAGCGTCAACGGCCCCAGCGGATCACTGAGCCACTTCGGCACCTGCCTCAGTGTGCCGGGCATGGCCACGGGCACGATCGAACCGGGCGCCACCGACCCGGCATTGCCAAAGGAGGTCCCCTCGCCGGGCGACTGACGATCGACCACCGTGACCCTGTGCCCTTCGCGCTGCAGATATATCGCGGTCACGATACCCACGATGCCCGCTCCGACTACGGTGATTTCTTTCACTGCGGAATTGTCCTCTGCCATTCAATCGATGCTGCAGCCCATACTACAACACAAGCGCGGATGGTCGGGATCAGCACACTCGTCACCTGGGCGCATATCGGCGATAATCCGGGGGTAAGTATTGGCGGCGGCTTTCGCCTATCAATTGGATCGTAAACCCTTACGGCGACCCATACCTAACAGCCTTGCAAGACTGGACAAGAACGGTCGAGTCCAGACAAGAAACTCAGCGCAATCAAATAAAGCCTTATAAATATAGACACTTAGAGTCGATTTTTCCCCATTGACCTGCCCCCGTATAATCCGGGCAACATGAATTCCGATGCATATTCCCAGGCTGATATGGCCTCTCAAGTAACGCAGTGAGTCCTTCTTCATCAAAGCGCCTGACCGTGGCCAAACTGTTCTGGGTGGCGTTATTCATCCCGGTAAACCTGTTGCTCCAGCCCGCTTGGTTTGCAATAGCAACCCTCCCTCCCCGCCTCGACATGACACCCGCAGTCGTCGCGTTGGTGAAACTGATGTACTTCATGTCCGTGTGCTGGGGCTTTTATATGCTCGCCAAACTCTGGCCCGGGCTTACCGCACTGCCGTCACAAACAGCAGCCATGGGCTACCGGCTGGCTGGCCTGGTCAGCCTCGGCGCCTTGATGGTCGTGCACGCCCCCGCCATCTACCGCTACGGCGAGCTGGAGCGGACGGTGTACCGCGAAGTGCGCGCAGCGCAACAGTCAATACCTGTGGCGGCGGGCCCAGGTGTCCGGCTGGAAAAGGTCCTACTCGGGGCGCACAGGATCACCTACGAGTATTCATTGACCGGTGTGACAGCCAGCCAAGTGGATCTCGGAAAGATTCGCGAGGCCATACGAGGATCCTTGATGGCGGCTATCTGCCCCGACAAGAAGCTCATGCTCACGCTGAAACATGGCGTAGCGCTGCACTATGTCTATCGGGACAAGGATGGCCAGCCGATTACCGACCTGTCCGTGATACACGAAAACTGCGTCAACACGCCCGGTTAAACCATGACGCATCCCGACCTCCATCGTTTTCTGCCTCAAAAAAGCATCGCCTCGGGAACGCTGGAAGAACTCAAGTGGTTGGCCGTTGCACTCATGACCGCCGACCACGTCAACCGGCATTTGCTGGACAGCGCTTACCCCGTGATGACGCAATTGGGTCGCATCGCCATGCCGCTGTTCGCCCTGATCCTCGCTTATAACCTGGCGCGACCGGAAGCCTTTACCGGCGGATCAACCCTACGGGTGCTGCAAAAATTATTAGTGTTTGCGGTGCTGTCCTGCCTGCCTTACATGGAATTGAACCTGGCACCCATCGGCTGGCGACCGCTGAACATCCTGTTCACACTGGCTGCCGGCACTGCCTGCGTCATCTTGCTGGAACGCCCGACAAAACAGCGGCAGCTCGCCGCCATTGCGCTCTTCGCTGTCGCCGGCGCGCTGGTGGACTACGGTTGGGTAGGCCTTGGCATTTTCATCTGCGGCTGGCATTTCTTCCGTTCGCCAAGACTGTTCTGGGCGGCCGCCCTGATTGCCTTCATGCTCATGCTGAGGTTCGAAAACGCCAATGACTGGGCCATGACTGCGCTACCTGTGTTCTGGCTGGGCTTTTACGTTGACATCCAGTTCCCGCGCTGGCGCAACGCACTCTATTACTACTACCCCCTTCATCTTGCTGCGATCGGCGCGTTGAAGATCTTGATCTTTGGGAATTAGTCGTCCCTGGTTTGCAGACCCGGCCTCCGTATAATTCAGGCAACATGAAACCTGACTCTCCGCCCCCTTCCAATCACACTCCCATGATGCAGCAATATCTGCGCATCAAATCGGAGCACCCGGATCAGCTGGTGTTCTACCGCATGGGTGATTTCTACGAACTGTTTTTCGACGATGCCGAGCGCGCGGCGCGGTTGATGGATATCACACTGACATCGCGGGGCGAGTCGGCAGGCACACCGATCAAGATGGCCGGCGTGCCTTTCCATGCGCTGGACCAGTATCTGGCAAGGCTGCTAAAGCTCGGCGAGTCCGTCGCGATCTGCGAACAGATTGGCGACCCGGCGACATCAAAAGGTCCGGTCGAGCGCAAGGTGGTACGCATCGTCACTCCGGGCACGCTGACAGAGTCAGCCTTGCTCGACGACAAAAGCGACAACCTGCTGCTTGCTGCCCACCGTGCCGGCAACGTGCTGGGACTCGCCTGGCTTTCCCTGTCTTCCGGACGGTTCTGTGCGATGGAAACCGCGCCAGCCAATCTGGCCGTTGAACTGGAACGGCTGCGGCCTGCGGAAATCCTGCTGGCCGAGGGCGGGAACATTGAATTGAGCGAAACCGGCGTGGCGATTCGCCGCCTGCCGCCGTGGCGCTTTGATACTGAAGTCGCACGCCGCACGCTTACTGCGCAGTTTGAAACTCACGACCTCAGCGGTTTTGGCGCACAGGGACTGGATGCCGCATTGGCTGCCGCCGGCGCGCTGTTCGATTACGCCAAATCAACCCAGGGCACGGCGATCGCTCATGTGCGTTCGCTGATCGTTGAATCCGAACGCGCATGGCTGCGCATGGATCCGTCCACGCGGCGCAATCTGGAACTGACCGAAACCATCCGCGGCGAACCGGCGCCGACATTGTTGTCAATGCTTGACAGCTGCGCCACCGGCATGGGCAGCCGTCGCCTGCGCCACGCGCTTCATCATCCGCTCACCGACCGCGCGCACGTGCAGTCACTGCATGTAGCGGTTGCCGCCTTGATCGACCATGAACGCCATGTTGCGGTACGCAGTGCACTGAAAAATTTCTCCGACGTCGAACGGATTGCGGCGCGGATTGCACTGGCTTCGGCACGACCACGCGACCTCTCCGGACTGCGCGAATCGCTGCACCGGCTGCCGGCTCTGGTTGCCGCCCTGGGCGGCGCTGCTGAAGGCAGGCTCGGCGGGCTTGCCGTTGATCTTGCGCCACAGGACGCGCTGGCTGATCTGCTGACCAGGGCCGTCAAGCCCGACCCCGCGGCAATCATCCGCGAAGGCGGCGTGATCGCCGACGGCTATGACGCGGACCTCGACGAATTGCGCGGCATCCAGGACAACTGCGGCGCCTTCCTCGCCGAACTGGAAACCCGTGAACGTACGCGGACCGGCATTACCACGCTGAAAGTCGAATACAACCGGGTGCATGGTTTTTATATCGAAGTCACCCGCGCCCAGTCCGAGAAGGTTCCGGATGATTACCGCCGGCGACAGACCCTGAAAAACGCCGAGCGTTACATCACGCCGGAATTAAAAACTTTCGAAGACAAGGCGCTGTCCGCGCAGGAACGCGCACTGGCGCGGGAAAAACTGCTCTACGAACAGTTACTGCGGGAACTGGCGCCACAAGTGCCTGTGCTGCAGCAGGTCGCCGCGGCAATCGCTAAACTGGACATGCTGGCGGCATTTGCGGAACGCGCCGCGGCATTGAACTGGGCGGCCCCTGAATTCACCGACGAACCGGTGATCGATATCGAAGGCGGCCGTCATCCGGTGGTGGAAGCGCAGGTCACGCCATTTATCGCGAACGACACAAAACTGTCGGCCACCCGCCGCATGTTGCTGATCACCGGCCCCAACATGGGCGGCAAATCAACCTATATGCGGCAGACTGCACTGATTGCGCTGCTGGCGCATTGCGGGTCGTTTGTCCCGGCCAGACGCGCGCGACTGGGGCCGATTGACCGTATCTTCACGCGCATCGGTGCCGCCGATGATCTGGCAGGCGGTCGTTCAACGTTCATGGTCGAAATGACCGAGGCCGCGTATATCCTGCATCACGCCACTCCGCAAAGCCTGGTGCTGATGGATGAAATCGGCCGCGGCACTTCGACTTACGATGGTCTGGCGCTGGCCTGGGCAATCGCCCGCCATCTGATTGAACGCAGCGGCTGTCATACGCTGTTTGCGACCCACTACTTCGAATTGACGCAGCTCGCTGTCGATTTCAAACAGGTGGTGAACGTGCATCTCGACGCGGTCGAGCACAAGGATCGCATCGTGTTCCTGCACAGCGTGGAGGAAGGCCCGGCCAACCAGAGTTACGGTCTTCAGGTCGCACAACTCGCCGGTGTGCCAGCCGCGGTGATCCGCAGCGCGCGCAAACATCTCGCAGATCTGGAAACCGCAGCGGCTGCGCACGCGCCGCAAGGTGATCTGTTCTCGGCGCCTGCAGCGACAGCTGATGCGCCGACCACCGAGCCGCATCCCGCAATCAACGCGCTGCGCGACTGCGATCCCGATGCGCTGACGCCACGCGATGCGCTGGATCTGCTTTACCGGCTGCGGGAAATGGCGCGGGACGACGCCAAAGGTAGTTTATAAGTAATTTTTTTATTGTTATTTTTATAAATCCCGATGATGCGATTACATCACCGGGATCACATCAAATGCAGTCGATCAGTGATGATGGCCGTGCGGACCGTGCACATGTCCGTGCTCGAGTTCCTCACCGGTAGCCGCACGCACTTCAGCAACCGTGCAGCTGAAATCCAGCGTCTGTCCGGCCAGCGGGTGGTTGCCGTCGACAACCACCTTGTCTTCGGCGACATCGGTCACCGTGTAAACCATTGCATGTCCGGACTGATCACCGCGGCCTTCGAACTGCATGCCGACCGCCACTTCCGGCGGAAACTTGTCGCGCGTTTCCATGTGCACGAGTTCGGCATCGTACTGGCCGAACGCATCTTCCGGCGCCAGGCGCACTTTGCAGCTGTGTCCGGCAGCCTTCCCGTCCAGCTCCTGCTCGACCAGCGGAAAAATTCCATGGTAGCCGCCGTGGAGGTAGGCAATAGGATCGTCCGTCTTCTCGATCACGTTGCCCTGCGCATCCAGCAGCTCGAAAGTCAGCATGACTACCGTGTTTTTTGCAATCTGCATCACATTTCCTTGATTAACTGCAGCACTTGCGCAGCGTAGCCACGGGGACTCACGCCATAGAGCGCGTGCTGCACAACGCCCTTGCGATCAATCACAAAAGTCGACCGGCGTATGCATTCGCGCCAGCCCCCTTCGCATTCCTTCAACTCCAGCACCCCGTAACGGCGGCACACCACGCCTTCGACATCCGACAACAGCTGCACGGCCAGACCATACTTGTCGCGGAATGCGCCGTGCACCATGCAGTCATCCATGCTGATGCCAAGAACCAGCGCACCACATTCAAGAAAATCCATTTCCAGCTCGCTGAATTCCAGCGCTTCAGCAGTACAGCTCGGCGTGTCATCACGCGGGTAAAAATAAAACACCAGTTTGCTGTGCCCACAAAGGTCTTTGAAACAGACCCAGTTCAGATCGGCGTCAGGCAGCTCAAATGCCGGCGCGCGAACGCCCTGCCTCAACTGCTCCGGGGCCTTGCGCGAGGCACGATGGATATCCGGAATCGCTGGATTCAGATTTGCCATGCCCGATTCTGTGAACAAAGCCGCGGAAGGTCAAGCGCGCGCAGTAACAGGCCATTTATAATCTCTGCCAATGCGCAACAAACTGCTCAATGGGCTTACCCCGGCACAATTCCTGCACAAGCACTGGCAAAAAAAGCCTTTGCTCGCCCGCGGCAGCCTGCCGGAATTCGCCGATCTGATCACCCGCCGCTCATTGATCGAACTGGCGTTGCTGCCGGAAGCAGAAGCCCGGCTGATTACCCGCAAGGGGCGGCGCTGGGACGTCCGCCACGGTCCATTCCGGCGGCAGGATTTTGCAAAACTTCCGGATCGGGACTGGACGCTGCTCGTTCAGGGCGTGGATCTGCTGCTGCCCCGCGCAAAGGAACTGCTCAGCCGTTTCGACTTCATCCCCTACGCCCGTCTCGACGATCTGATGGTGAGCTACGCCCCGCCCGGCGGCGGTGTCGGTCCGCATTTCGACAGCTACGATGTTTTTCTGCTCCAGGGCGAAGGAACCCGCCGCTGGCAAATCAGCCGCCAGCGCGATCTGACCCTTGTGGAAAACGCACCACTGAAAATTCTGAGTGACTTCCGTCCGACCCGGGAGTGGACACTCGACACTGGCGACCTGCTGTATCTGCCGCCGCGTTATGCGCATGATGGCGTAGCGCTTTCCGACTGCATTACGCTGTCAGTCGGGTTTCGCGCACCATCAGCCCAGGATCTGTGCAGCCGTTTTTATGATTTCCTGCAGGACAATCTCGACGCGCGCGGCCTCTATGCCGATCCCCAACTGAAAGCAACGCAGCAACCAGCGCGCATCGCACCACAACTCGCACGCGGCCTGCTTGATCTGCTGGCGCAGGCCCGCTGCAATCGTTCGGACATGCTGCGTTTCATTGGCGAGGATCTCAGCACGCCAAAGTCACACGTCGTCTTCAATCCTCCAGGACGCGTGCTGTCGGCGCCGGCCTTTGCACGCACTGCCCACCGCAATGGACTGCAACTGGCTCCGGCTTCGATACTGCTTTACGACGACAATGCGTTCTACATGAACGGCGAGTGCTGCCAGGCGCCGGCAAGCGCCAGTCTGGTGTTACGCCGTTTCGCTGATCGCAGGAAAATGCCGCCAAAAACAATACTGCCGGTCGCAGCGGCTGAAACGCTGCACTCATGGTATTGCGCAGGTTTTATTACGCTGACTTCCTACTGATCACGACCTTTGTCCCGCATGGAACTGACCGGAAATCTTCCCAACGCCCAATACCGTCGCTTCGAAAGCAACCGGGAGTATGAGGCGCTCATTGACCAGATGATCCCGCAGACTCAGCGCTTCATCCGCGTTTTCGACAAAAACCTCAGTCGTGGTTATGGCAATCCAGCACGCATCGAAATGCTCCGGCAATTTCTGCTGGCAGCCCGAACAAACCGGCTGCTCATCGTCCTTCATGAAACAAGGCAATTGACGACCGAACATCCCCGTTTTCTGGAATTTGCACGGCAGTTCAGTCATGCCTGCACCATTCGCGAAACGCTGCGCGGTGCAAAACATGTGTATGACCCTTTTGTGATCTTCGACGGCAGCCACTATCTGCATCGTTTTCACCATGCGCACATGAGGGCTGCCCAAGGGCTGAATGACCCAACGGCAACCCAGCAATTGATTGAGCGTTTTGACGAAATTGCGGAATTTTCGGGACCACCGCTGCCAGCCCAAGTCACGGGTCTGTGACCACATGGTGTTTAGTACGCTGAAATACACACTAAACACTGGTATAATGTGTGCCGGACTGAGGGTTGCCACAATTGGCCTGCATGGGGTTGTCAGCCCGAAGCACCAACCAAATTTGGATAGAACCTCTTTACCTTCGAAGGATTTAGACAATCATGAACCGCTCCCTCATTATCGCCGCCATGCTGGCGGTTGGTCTGGCCGCCTGCGGCGAAAAACCCGCACCGGCTCCTGCACCCGCTCCCGCGCCGGCTCCGGCCCCCGCTCCGGCCCCGGCTCCTGAAGCGCCGAAAGCTGATGCCAGCGCACCGGCCGCTACTGCTCCGGCTGATGCCGCCCAAGGCGCTGCTGATGCCGCCAAAGGCGCTGCCGACGCCGCCAAAGACGCCGTCAAGAAGTAAGGCTTCCTGCGCGACAAAAAGCCGGCCTGCGGGCCGGCTTTTTTATTGCTGATCGACCTCGTGATCAGGTGACACAGCGCCAGTCAAATCCATGCGCCTGGGTCGCAACTGAAACCCATCCGGGTTCACATCCCAATGCACCGGCAAGTGCATCAATCGCCAGTTCCGGCCGATTGTTCTTTTGCGATAAGTGTGCCGCAACAACGTGCTGCAGGCCGGATCGGTCGATGCCTGAAAGGATCTGTGCGGCCTGACCATTGTCGAGATGTCCCAGACGGCCGGAGATGCGCTCCTTTAGACGTTCAGGATAGGCGCTGTTCCGCAGCAGGGTGAGATCATGATTACATTCGAGCACCAGGGCATCCAGACCGGACAGCATTTGCTCAATGTGTGGCGTGGGCTCTCCGGCGTCCGTCAGAACACCCAGCCGGACAGCACCATCGCCAAATACGAACTGCGTGGGCTCTCTCGCATCATGCGGTACCGGATAAGGCAACACCTCCAAATCACCGACCGCAAAAGGGGTATGACTGTCAATGACGACGGTTTCCCCCAATTCCCCGCAACCAGCGGCTGCGTGAGTGCCGTAAGTGAGGTACACCGGGGTTCCGAAACGCCGCGAGAAACGCCCGACGCCGCCGACGTGATCGTCATGCTCGTGGGTGACAAGGATGGCATCAAGGGTTTCAGGAGCGACACCAAGACGACCAAGGCGCCGCACGGTTTCAGCAACACTGAAACCGCAGTCAAGCAGTACGCGCGAGCGCCCGGCCTCCACCAGCAGCCCGTTGCCCTCGCTGCCGCTGCCGAGAGACGCAAAACGGATCATTGCAAAGGCTTGCAGAAAAAGGCGGGGCGCCGGTACCAGCCGGGAGCATGCACCTGTGCCGGGAAACTCACTTCAACTGATCAAAAAGCAGGGTCAGTATGCGGTTGGCGGTATCGGACTTTTCACGCGTGCCGTCTTTATTGAGAACCAGCACCTCGGCTCCGGCAGCGCCACCCTCAACAAGAATGCGGTATTGCTCTTTGCTCGGGATTTTGGACGAACCGCCCCAGAATTTGAGCTTGGACAGCCAGCCCTTGTCTTCCGTGGTTTTGAGATCAGCATCCGGATCGATATAGCGCACGAAGTAAAGCCCCTTCGAACGATCCCGATCCTCAACAGTAAAGCCCACACGGTCAAGCGCCAAACCCACTCTGCGCCAGGCACGGTCAAACGGATCGGTCAAGGTAAGCCGGTCCCCGTCAGCACCGCGGTTGATCTTCGCCTGCAACTCGGGTCTGATACTGGCCAGCTGGGTTCTGGCACGATCATCATCCACACCAAAACGCACCATCAGCTTGCGCAGCATCTCCGCTTCAAGATCGGGATCCGCCTTGCGCGGTTGCCAGCGCAATACGTCCTTGCCCTCGGAGATGTATACCTCTTCCATGCCGCGATGACTGATATAGATTTCAGTCGTACCGGGCTGCCCGCCCCGCTCGATGCGGGTGCGGAACTTGTCACGCTCGGATGTCGCATAGAGACTGTCGAGCGCACGACCAATCACGCCCGTGATACCGGTTTGCGGAATTTTGGCCCTGTTCTCCGCCCAGTCTGTTTCCATCACTCCGGCTTCAGGCGTCTCGACATTGATGATGAACCCGGATTCCTGCCAGAAATCCTTGATGGTCAGCCACAACTGATCCGGATTACCCGGTACAACAAGCCAACGCTGGGTGCCGGCGCGGTCAATGCGTACCTTGTCAATTTCAGGCAGGACAGTCGCGGCAGCACTGGCCTGAGGCTTGGCCTTGCGATCCCTGCTGAAGTCGGAAAATGTAGCGCTCCCTTTCGGATTGGCGTCGGGAACCACGAACCGGTCATCACCACCGGGGCGCGCCAAGTCCGGAGGAATATCCAGCGGCGGCAGTTTTGTCGTCGATTTGTAATCAACTTTCTTGGTTGGAATCTCCAGCGAACCGCATGCGCCCGTAACCAGAACGGCAACAAGCACAGCAGCGAGCGGAACAGTTTTATGCCGTTGCATGACGCTTCTCTCCAACTATTGAGGTCACGCCGGCCTGCTTCATCGCCTCTTGCACCAGCGCATGGTACTGCGGTGACAACTCAGTCAAAGGCAAACGAATACCGCCTTTCATCAATCCAAGGTTCTGGACAGCCCACTTGACCGGAATCGGGTTGGCTTCGCAGAAAAGATGACGGTGCAAACCGAGCAGACGATTATTGATCTCCACCGCCTTGGCGGCATTCCCCCCCAGGGCGGCGTCACACATTTCCCGCATCAAACGTGGCGCCACATTCGAAGTCACTGAAATGACGCCATCCCCTCCCAGCAGCATCAAGGCAATGCCGGTTGCATCATCGCCGCTGTAAACACAAAACTCTTTGGGCTTGCGTCGCAGCAGGTCGGTGCAGCGCTCCAGATTGCCGGTGGCGTCCTTGATGCCGACGATGCCGGGCACCTGGGCGAGCCGCAGCACCGTGTCGTTTGCCATATCAGCAACCGTGCGGCCAGGTACGTTATAAAGGATCTGCGGAATGTCCACCGCCTCGGCGATGGCCTTGAAGTGGCGGTACAAGCCTTCCTGCGTCGGCTTGTTGTAATAAGGCACCACCGAAAGACTCATCACCGCGCCCGCCTTCTTGGCGAAGCGCGACAACTCGATCGCCTCGCGGGTGGAATTGGCGCCGGTGCCGGCAATGATCGGTACGCGGCTGGCGGCATGACGTACCGCGGTTTCGATCAACAGCCCGTGCTCGTCGAAATCGACCGTCGGCGACTCCCCGGTGGTGCCGACCACTACAATGCCGTTGGTGCCTTCGGCTATGTGCCAGTCGATCAGGCGGCGAAAAGCCTCGAGGTCCAGCCCGCCATCCTCCTGCATGGGCGTAACGATCGCCACCAGGCTACCGCGAATCAGCGCCAAGTCATTGTTTTTCATTGTAAATTTATTGCCACCTAGAGTAATCCCAATATTGTACCCGAAGGCCAAGGTACACGGATACCTGTCTGCCAGCGCAACAACCTCCGTATTTGTCCAGAGCCGCGAATTCTTAACGATGCGCGATGTAAAGACCCGGGCGAATGCGCTCACAAACCACAACCAATCAGAATCGGCCGATTGTCTTACTGTTGTCATATTGGGGCTTTAAATTCACGGATTAGTTCAACAGTAGTTGAAACGTCAAATTATTCCGGGAGTGCTGCATGAAAGTAGGCATCAATGGCATGGGGCGGATTGGGCGTCTGGCTTTGCGCGCAGCAATGGGCGCAGCTGAGCGACCTGCCGATGATCCCCGAGCCGGCAATCGACTCGAAGTGGTGCATCTTAACGAACTTAAAGGCGGAGCCCCGGCAACCGCGCACCTTTTGGCTTTCGACAGCGTACAGGGCAAATGGCGCGCCGACATCGCCGCCGAGAATGAGCAGACCATACGCATTGATGAGCGGCGCCTGTCGTTCAGCGCACATGCCACGAGTGCCGAAATTCCCTGGGGCGACCTTGGCGTGGATCTGGTACTCGAATGCACTGGCAAATTCCTGACGCCTGAAACACTGGAAGGTCACCTGAAGCGGGGCGCCAAACGGGTCATCGTCGCTGCGCCGGTGAAGACCGGCGGCATACTGAATATCGTCGTCGGCATCAACCAGCAACAATATGACCCGGCCAAGGATCGCATTGTCACAGCCGCATCCTGCACCACCAACTGCCTCGCGCCGGTAGTGAAAGTAGTGCATGACAATCTGGGCATCCGTCACGGACAGATCACCACGATCCACGACCCCACCAATACCAATCTGGTGGTGGACGCACCGCACAAGGACTTGCGTCGCGCGCGCAGCGCGATGCTGAGCCTGGCGCCCACGACCACCGGCAGCGCCACCGCGATTGCGCTGATTTATCCCGAACTCAAGGGCAAACTCAACGGCCACGCCGTGCGCGCCCCGGTATTGAATGCCTCGCTCACTGACTGCGTGTTCGAACTGCAGCGCACCACCAGTGCGGAAGAGGTCAACGCCCTGTTTGCCGAAGCCGCAAAAGGATCCCTCGCGGGCATTCTGGGTTACGAAACACGGCCACTGGTCAGCGCCGACTATGCGCGCGACACCCGCAGCAGCATCGTCGATGCATTGTCGACCATGGTCACCGACGGCACCTTGCTCAAGGTTTACGCCTGGTACGACAACGAAATGGGTTATGCCTGCCGCATGGTCGACCTCGCCTGCCACATGAAAAACACCGGAATCTGAGATGCAGCACGCCGTGCGCAATTACGCCATCGTCACCGCGGCGTACTGGGGATTCACCCTCACCGACGGCGCCCTGCGCATGCTGGTGCTGCTGCATTTTTACCGGCTGGGCTACTCGCCGTTCACGCTGGCATTTTTGTTTCTGCTTTACGAAGCCGCCGGCGTCGTCGCCAACCTGATCGGCGGCTGGCTGGCCGTACGCTTCGGCATCGCAAAAATGCTGATGGTCGGACTCACCACCCAAATCATCGGTTTCACCCTGCTCTCCCAACTCAATCCCGATTGGACGGCAGCCCTTTCGGTAGCCTGGGTGCTGGTGGCGCAGGGCATTTGCGGTGTAGCCAAGGACCTGACCAAAACCGCGAGCAAATCAGCGATCAAGGTATCCGCGGATCAGGTCAAAAACCAGCAGGCCGGGCAGTTGTTCAAATGGGTCGCGTGGTTTACCGGCAGCAAAAATGCGATGAAAGGCGTCGGTTTCTTTCTTGGCGGGCTGCTGCTCGAAACCCTGGGTTTCAAGTTGTCGCTGTGGCTGATGGCCGGACTGCTCGCACTGGTGCTTCTTGGCGTGGTGTTTTCGCTGCCGCCAATGATGGGCAAAAGCAAGGCCTCGAAATCGGCAAAGGAACTGTTCGCCAAAAATCCGGGCATCAATGCGCTGGCCGCCGCACGCGTCGTATTGTTCGGCGCACGCGATGTCTGGTTCGTGGTCGGCGTGCCGGTTTATTTGTATTCGGTCGGATGGACCTTTTCCATGGTGGGCGGTTTTCTTGCCGCATGGACCATCGGCTACGGTCTGGTGCAGGCCCTTGCACCACAACTGGTTCGCCGCAGCCAGGATGGCTTGAGCAATGAGGTGCCCGCCGCCCGCGCCTGGTCTGCGGTGCTGGCGCTGATTCCAGCAGGCCTTGCAGCTGCGGTTTACCTCAACGCGCCACAACTGCAATGGATCGTGGTAATCGGCCTCGGCATTTTCGGTTTTGTGTTTGCAGTGAATTCATCCGTGCACAGCTATCTGATACTGGCATATGCCGGGTCGGAGAAAGCCGCAGAAGATGTGGGCTTTTACTACGCGGCCAATGCACTGGGCCGCTTCCTGGGCACCCTGCTGTCGGGATTACTCTACCAATGGGGTGGACTGATGTATGCGCTGACCGGATCCGCACTGATGCTGTTCATTTGCTGGCTGATCACGCTGCGCCTTCCTGAAGCACGACCGGCCGCAATGGACGCGGCAACATGACCACCGAAGCGGCTTTTGCCAATGAGACCCGTTTTGTAAAAGCACTGGCGGCGCTGGCGCAGATATCGCGCCTGCGCGTATTTCGTCTGCTCGTGGGCGCCGGAAATGAAGGCCTTTATCCCGGACAGATCGCCGATGCACTGGCCATTCCGGGCAATGCACTGTCTTTCCACTTGAAAGAACTGCATTACTGCGGCCTGGTCACTCAATCGCGCGAAGGCCGGTTTCTGCGCTACCGTGCCGACCTCGAAACGATGCGGCAACTGATGGAGTTCCTGGCTGCGCACTGCTGTCATGGCGCATCCTGCGGCGTGATTCCGGCTATCGATTGCCAAACACCAAATACTTCAGATGCACTGTCTGGCATCAGAGAAATACAGGCCGCAAACCAATCACCGGCTTGATACACAACGGGAGAAATCATGGATAAAAAAACATTCAATGTGCTATTTCTTTGCACCGCCAATTCCGCGCGCAGCATCATGGCCGAAGCCATACTCAACCAAACCGGAAAAGGTCGCTTTGTCGGCTTCAGCGCCGGCAGCCAGCCCGCAGCGGCGGTGAATCCACACGCCATCGCGCTGCTCGAGCGGCACAATATCAGCACCGACAGACTGCGCGCCAAGGACTGGTCGGAATTCGCACAACCGGATGCCACTAAAATGGATTTTTTTTTGACGGTCTGCGACAAGGCTGCCGGCGAAGTCTGTCCGATATGGCCGGGCCAGCCGATGACCGCACATTGGGGCGTTGATGATCCGGCGATGGTGAAAGGCGAAGAGGAGACGATCATGAAGGCGTTTTACGACGCCTATATGGTGCTCAACCGGCGCATCGCAATTTTTCTGAGCCTACCCTTCGAAAAACTCGACCAGATCTCGCTGCGCAAGGAATTGGACAGCATCGGCAGCGTCAAGGCCTGAACAAACGGGCCGTCTTATTGCACTGATCGCATCGCAGCTAAGGAATTGTCTTGGGTTTATTTGAACGGTATCTGAGCGCCTGGGTCGGCCTGGGCATGGCCGCCGGCGTCGCCCTGGGTCTGCTGATCCCGGGTTTTTTTCAGGCCATCGCGCAAATCGAATATGCACACGTCAATCTGGTGGTCGCCGTGTTCATCTGGGTGATGATTTATCCGATGATGATCCAGATCGACTGGAGCGCGGTAAAACAGGTGGGCCGCAGACCGCAGGGACTGATGTTGACGCTGGTCATCAACTGGCTGGTCAAGCCATTCACCATGGCGGCCCTTGCCGTTTTGTTTTTCGATTATCTCTTTGCACCCTGGGTCAACCCGCAAACCGCCAATGAATATATCGCCGGCATGATCCTGCTCGGCGTGGCGCCCTGTACCGCCATGGTGTTCGTGTGGAGCCAGTTGGTGAAGGGGGATGCCAGCTATACCCTCGTTCAGGTTTCGGTCAACGACCTGATCATGGTGGTGGGTTTTGCCCCGATCGCAGGACTGCTGCTGGGGCTGACCGATGTCACTGTGCCCTGGGCCACGCTGCTGCTGTCGACAGTGCTCTACGTGGTACTGCCACTGCTGGCCGGCATGGCCACCCGCAATGTTTTGGCCCGACGATCAGCGCAGGCCATCGGCAACTTCGTACTCCGCATCAAATCCTGGTCGGTGGCGGGACTGATCGGCACCGTGGTGCTGCTGTTCGGCTTCCAGGCGGGCACCATCGTCGAGCAACCCTTGATCATTGGCCTGATTGCCGTGCCGCTGGTGCTGCAGACATACGGGATCTTTTTTATTTCATGGTGGGCGGCACGCCGGCTTAAACTGCCTCATGACATCGCCGGTCCCGCCTGCCTGATCGGCACTTCGAATTTTTTTGAACTTGCGGTTGCGGTGGCGATTTCCCTGTTCGGGCTGCATTCCGGCGCAGCATTGGCGACGGTGGTCGGTGTGCTGGTGGAGGTTCCGGTGATGCTGACCCTGGTAGCGCTGGTCAATGCCTGGAAACCCCGCACCACCTGAGCCTGCCTGCAGGTATTGCATTGCAACGTGACTTTCTGAACTGAGCTACTGACGCGCCTCAAGGGAATATTATAAGTAATTGTTTTTATTAATATTTTTCAATTATTACATTGTCATTCTATTGCAATATTTGAGCGTTAGAGTCCATCTGGCTTATGAGCCCCGCACAACAGGCGTCATTTGCAAACTCTAATTTATCGAGGAAGGTCATATGAACGCATTCATCCGAAATTTTGCAGTCGCCGCGGCTTCTGCCCTGGCGATGGTGTCAGCTGCACAGGCTGCCGACATCACCGGCGCAGGCGCCACTTTCCCGTACCCGATCTATGCCAAATGGGCTGAAGCCTACAAAAAGTCCACCAATGTCGGCCTCAACTATCAGTCCATCGGTTCTTCCGGCGGCATCCGCCAGATTCGCGCCAAGACTGTAGCTTTTGGTGGAACAGACGCTCCGTTAAGCGGTGCCGAACTCGACAAAGACGGCATGGTGCAGTTTCCCGCAATCCTCGGCGGTGTGGTCCCGATCATTAACCTGGATGGTTTCAAGCCGGGTGAACTGAAGGTTACGGGCGAAGTGCTGGCTGAAATGTTCATGGGCACCATCTCCAAATGGAACGATGCCAAGATCGCCGCTCTGAACCCCGGCAAAAAACTGCCTGATCAGTCCATCACCGTGGTACATCGCGCCGACGGTTCCGGCACCACCTTCATCTTCACCGACTACCTCAACGAAGTCAGCGCCGCATGGAAAGAAAAAGTCGGCAAAGGCGCAGCAGTCAAATGGCCGGCAGCGACCTCGGTCGGCGGCAAGGGCAACGAAGGTGTGGCAGCCAACGTCAACCGCGTCAAAGGCTCCGTCGGTTATGTCGAATACGCCTATGCCAAGAAAAACAACATCCCGCATCTGCAGATGCGTAACCGCGATGGCAAGTTTGTGGATCCGGACGACAAGACTTTCGCCGCTGCAGCCGCAGGCGCCGACTGGTTCAGCGTCCCGGGCATGGGCATTTCACTGGTGAATCTGAGGGGTGCCGATTCCTGGCCCATCACCGGCGCCTCATTCATCCTGATGTACAAGAACCCGACCGACAAGGCCATGTCGCAGGATGTTCTGAAATTCTTCGACTGGTCGTTCAAGAACGGCAAGCAGATGGCGCTGGAACTGGACTATGTTCCGCTGCCGGACGTTCTGACCAAGGCGATTACCGAGAAAGTCTGGACGCAGATTGCCAAATAAGTTTTAAATACGGTATGGAGTGCCCTTTAGGGGCACTCCTTCTTTTTGGGCAGTAAATAAAGTCAGTCGATAAGCCAGTAAAGCACCATTTCCGGAGCATTCATGAATACGTCCGCGGCAGAGAGCGCAACAACGTCAGGCAGTGCACCCGTGTCAGAAAGCGGAATGCGTGACCAGCGTCTGCTGCAGATCATCAAGAAGCAGCGTATTCAGGATTTCATATTCCACAAGATCACCCTGAGTTTTTCACTGATTGTGCTGGTCTCGCTGGTCGGGATCCTGATCTCACTCGCAATCGTTGCCTGGCCGGCGCTGCAGAAATTCGGCGTCGGCTTCATCTGGCGCGTCGAGTGGGACATCATCAATGAAGAATTCGGCGCCGCCATCGCGATTTTCGGCACCTTGTCCAGCGCCACCATCGCCATCCTCATTGCCATGCCGCTCAGCTTCGGCATCGCCCTGTTCCTGACCGAAACCTGCCCCACCTGGCTGCGCCGGCCCCTCGGCACTGCCATCGAATTGCTTGCCGCCGTGCCCTCGATCATTTACGGCATGTTCGGCCTGTTTGTGTTCGCCCCGCTTTTTGCCGAATACGGCCAACCCGCGATGCAGTCCACCCTGGGGCAGATGCCCATCATCGGACCGCTGTTTGGCGGCGCCACCAACGGCATCGGCATCCTTGCCGCGGGCCTGATCCTGGCATTCATGATCCTGCCTTTCATCGCCGCGGTGATGCGCGACGTGTTCGAAATCGTGCCCCCCATCCTGCGCGAGTCGGCCTACGGCATCGGCTGCACGACTTGGGAAGTGGTACGGTACATCGTGCTGCCCTACACCCAGCAGGGCGTCATTGGCGGTGTGATGCTCGGACTGGGCCGCGCGCTCGGCGAAACCATGGCGGTGACCTTTGTCATCGGCAATTCCCAACGCATCAGCGCCTCACTCTTCTCACCGGGAACGTCGATCGCATCAACCCTGGCCAATGAATTCGGCGAGGCTGACGATTTCCATCTGTCGACGCTGTTCGCCCTGGGCCTGCTGCTGTTCTTGATCACCTTTGTGGTGTTGGCCTGCGCAAAAATCCTGATCATCCGCACCGAACGGGCCAAGGGCCTGAAAACCTGAACCCGACCAATCTAATAGGCAAACCGGAATGAATAACAACCTGTATCGCAGGCGCCTAATGTCCAACCGCATCGGCATAACGCTGTCCATGCTGGCGATGGTCCTCGGCATTTCCGTGCTGCTGTGGATACTGTTCGTACTGTTCAAGAACGGATTTCAGGCGCTGGACTGGAACATGTTTTTCAAATCAACACCGGCACCCGGTTCCGAGGGCGGCGGCCTGGCCAATGCCATCGTCGGCAGTCTGATGATGGTAGGCTTCGCGACTCTGGTAAGCACACCGATCGGCATTCTCGCCGGCATCTACCTCGCCGAGTTCGGCGAAACCAGCAAGACGGCTGAAATCACCCGTTTCATGACCGACATCATGTTGAGCGCCCCGTCCATCGTGCTGGGTCTGTTCGTCTATGCGATTCTGGTCGCCCAGGTCAAACATTTCTCCGGCTGGGCGGGCACCATTGCGCTCGCGCTGATCGCCATTCCTGTGGTGCTGAGGACGACTGAAAATATGCTGCGTCTGGTACCCGGCAGCCTGCGCGAAGCCGCCTTCGCTCTGGGTGCACCGCGCTGGAAAGTGACCACCATGGTCACCCTGCGCGCCGCCAAAAGCGGCGTAGTCACCGGTGTGCTTCTGGCATTGGCCCGGATCAGCGGCGAAACTGCACCGCTGCTCTTTACCGCGCTGAACAACCAGTTCTTCTCGCTGGACATGGGGGGCCCGATGGCCAACCTTCCGGTGGTGATTTTCCAGTTTGCGCTGAGCCCCTACGACAACTGGGTACGCCTGGCCTGGGGCGGTGCGCTGCTGATCACATTAACGGTGCTGGTATTGAACATCCTGGCACGTGTGTTCTTCCGCGAGAAGGTATCAGCCTGACCGCATCGGTTAACCGCAACCATCACCTAATCCAGCCAAAAGAGCACGTCATGAACAAGACTCAAGAGCAAGAATCCAAGATCGCGATTCAGATCCGCAACATGAATTTTTTCTATGGAAAATTTCAGGGACTGAAGGACATCAATCTCGACATCGCCGAGCACAAGGTCACCGCGTTCATCGGCCCCTCTGGCTGCGGCAAGTCCACGCTGCTGCGTGCACTAAATCGCATGTACAGCCTGTATCCCGGGCAAAGGGCCGAAGGCGAAATCAATTTTTACGGCCAGAACATTCTCGAACCGAAGCAGGATCTGAACCTGCTGCGCGCCCGCATCGGCATGGTGTTTCAGAAACCGACGCCGTTCCCGATGTCGATCTACGACAACATCGCCTTCGGCGTACGTCTTTATGAAAACCTGCCAAAAGGTGAAATGGACGAACGGGTGCAATGGGCGCTGACCAAGACAGCGCTGTGGAATGAAGCCAAGGACAAGCTTAACCAGAGCGGCCTTGCACTCTCGGGGGGGCAGCAGCAGCGCCTTTGCATCGCGCGATCGGTCGCGGTCAAACCATCGGTGATCCTGCTGGATGAACCGACTTCCGCCCTTGATCCGATTTCCACTGCAAAAATCGAAGAACTGGTGAGCGAACTCAAATCAGAGTACACCGTGGCAATTGTGACCCACAACATGCAGCAGGCTGCACGGGTTTCTGATTTCACCGCCTACATGTATCTCGGCGAAATGATCGAGTTCGGAAAAACCGACCAGATCTTCATCAAGCCGCAAAAACAGGCGACCGAAGACTACATCACCGGACGCTTCGGATAAGCGCTGAATTCAGGCAGCTGCGCTTACCGCCTTTGCAATCGCAGCAGCACAGCGAGAAACGGTTTGTTTCGACTTGCCTTCGACCATAACCCGGATAACAGGCTCGGTACCGGACGGCCGCAACAATACCCGTCCGTCATTGCCGAGGATTTTTTCCGCTGCTGAAACCGCTTTTTGCACCGCTGCAGCGGCAACAATATCGCGCGCCGAACCGCCGGCAAAACGCACATTCACCAGCACCTGCGGGTACAGCCTGAAATCAACGGCCTGATCCAGTGTCTTGCCCGCTGCCAGCAGTGCCTGCATGACCTGAAGCGCCGACACGATTGCATCGCCTGTAGTGTGCTGATCCAGACAAATGATGTGGCCGGAATTTTCGCCACCGATCTGCCAGCCCCGGCCGTGCAACATCTCCAGGACATAACGGTCACCGACCTTGGCGCGTGCAAAAGGAATCTTCAGTTTCGCCAGCGCCTGCGCCATGGCGAGGTTGGTCATCTGCGTACCCACCACACCACCGCGCAACGAACGCGCGCTCTTGCGGTGTGCTGCAATAACGTAAAGCAGCTCATCGCCGTCGAAAATGCGACCCTTTGCATCAGCCATGATCAGCCGGTCACCATCCCCGTCCAGCGCAACACCGATGTCCGCCTTCGCGCGTCTGACCGCACGCTGCAGTGATTCCGCGTGGGTCGCCCCGACACCTTTGTTGATATTAAAGCCATCCGGTTGCGCACCAACCGTCACTACGTCAGCGCCAAGTTCGTGGAACACATGAGGGGCAATGTGATAGCCGGCGCCATTCGCGCAGTCGACCGCAACGCGCAGGCCATGCAGATCCATTGTTGCAGGGAATGTGCTTTTGCAGAATTCGATGTAACGGCCGGCCGCATCATCCATGCGCCGCGCCTTGCCCAGCCCGGAAGAGGATTGGCACTTGAGCGGTTGATCAAGCGCCAACTCAATCGCAGACTCGGTCGCATCGGCCAGTTTGTTGCCGTCAGCGGAAAAGAACTTGATTCCGTTGTCCTGGTAGGGGTTGTGCGAGGCACTGATGACAATCCCAGCAGATAGCCGGAGAGTTCGTGTCAGATAGGCAACACCAGGCGTGGGCATCGGACCGACCAGGAGCACATCGACGCCGGCGGATGACAGCCCTGCCTCCAGCGCGGACTCGAGCATGTAACCCGAAACGCGGGTGTCCTTGCCGATGAGCACGGTCGGACGACCGCTGCCAGTGGATTTACCGGCAAGCACCTTGCCGGCCGCATACCCCAGACGCATTACAAAATCCGGCGTAATGGGTGCTTCACCCACCGTGCCGCGCACACCGTCAGTGCCGAAATATTTTCTGCTCATGGTTTATTTCCCGCCAGGATTCTTTTCAATATACGCTCGAGGGATACGCCAAGAACGTCAAAAAAGGTTTGAAGAATAGCAGCAAAAGCGGTGTGGAAAAACCGCACCATAACCCGTTCTGAATTGGCTGGGCTTTACTGATAATTCAGGATTCTTGTTGTTTAGGACGCTTTTGGCGTGATGGCAGCGAAAAAGCCGTGGCTTGCCTGTGATTAATCCCTGACAGCATTCCACACAGCCAGTGCATCACGCGTTGCGGCGACATCGTGAACCCGCAGAATGGCCGCACCGCGCTGGGCCGCAATCAAGGCCGCAGCCACGCCGCCAAACACCCGTTCCCCGACCTCGCGGCCAGTCAGCGCGCCGATCATCGATTTGCGCGACAGGCCGGCCAGAACCGGGACACCCGCAGCCCTGACCCGGTCCAGCTCCCGCAGCAACAACAGGTTATGTGCCAGCGTTTTTCCGAAACCGAAGCCGGGATCAATCACCAGCCGCGATCGCGCAATTCCGGCCGCTTCTGCGGCGACAATACGCGCCTGCAGATAAGCATCCACCTCGGCCACCACATCGCAATACTGCGGTGCCTCCTGCATGGTCTGCGGCTGACCCTGCTTGTGCATGATGCATACCGCGCAGTCGCTGCCCGACACGGCCTGCAGTGCGCCTTCAGCCTCAAAGCCATTGACGTCATTGATCATTGCGGCGCCCGCCGCTGCAACCTCGCGCATCAGTTCCGGCTTCTGCGTATCCACTGAAAGGGGAATATTTGCAGGCAGCAGCGCTTCCAGTACCGGCAGCACGCGACGACGCTCCTCATCCAGACTGACCGCAGCAGCGCCCGGTCGCGTCGACTCGCCACCGATATCGAGAAAATCCGCGCCTTCATCAATCATCCGCCGCGCATGCGCCACAGCCGCATCCAGCCGCAAGTAGTGGCCGCCATCGGAGAAAGAATCTGGCGTGACGTTGACCACACCCATGATCAATGGTCGGTCAAGAGCCAGCCGGTATGTGCCGCATCGAAGAATCATCAGCCGGAAATGAAACGAGGGCACCATGGCACCCTCGTTTCAGTCAACAGATTGGAACGTTGCAGAATTATGCTTCTGCAGCCGGGTTGCTGGTTGCGGAAGCCGTCGGCGTATTGTCTTTAGGCGGCTTCGGTACCGGGTTGGCCAAGGGCTTCGGCGGACGCGGCGGACGGCCGGCCATGATGTCGTCGATCTGCTCGGCATCAATGGTTTCCCAGTCGAGCAGCGCCTTGGCCATTACCTCAACCTTGTCGCGGTTGTCTTCGAGAATCTTGCGCGCCAGCCCGTACTGCTGGTCAAGGAGACGGCGGATTTCCGCATCGACCTTGCGCATGGTTTCCTCCGACATGTTCTTGTGCGTGGTCACCGAGCGGCCGAGGAACACTTCACCCTCGTTTTCGGCATAAACCATCGTGCCGAGACTCTCGGTCATTCCCCAGCGGGTCACCATATTGCGCGCCATATCGGTCGCACGCTCGAAGTCATTGGAAGCGCCGGTCGTCATCTGCCCCATGAAAACTTCCTCGGCGATGCGCCCGCCGAAAAGCACGGCGATGTTCTGCAGAATCTGCTCACGGTCCAGGCTGTAACGGTCTTCCGTCGGCAACTGCATGGTCACACCAAGTGCACGACCGCGAGGAATGATGGTGACCTTGTGCACCGGATCAGTCCGGGTCAGCAGCTTGGCAACCACGGCATGCCCCGACTCGTGATACGCAGTGTTCTTGCGCTCATGCTCGGGCATCACCATTGACCGCCGTTCGGCGCCCATGATGATTTTGTCTTTCGCGCGCTCGAAATCTTCCATGTCGACAAGACGCTTGCTGCCGCGCGCGGCAAACAGGGCCGCCTCGTTGACGAGGTTGGCCAGATCAGCGCCTGAAAATCCCGGCGTGCCCCGCGCCAATACATCGGCCTTGACGTCCGGCGCGATCGGCACCTTGCGCATGTGCACCTGGAGAATCTGGTCGCGACCACGGATGTCCGGCAACGGCACCACAACCTGACGGTCAAAACGGCCCGGGCGCATCAGCGCCGGATCCAGCACGTCAGGACGGTTGGTTGCAGCGATGATGATGACGCCGGAGTTCGCCTCGAAACCATCCATCTCCACCAGCAGCTGGTTCAGGGTCTGCTCGCGCTCGTCATTGCCGCCGCCGAGTCCGGCACCACGCTGGCGACCGACCGCATCGATCTCGTCAATGAACACGATGCAAGGCGCGTGTTTCTTCGCATTCTCGAACATATCGCGAACGCGGGCCGCACCGACGCCGACAAACATCTCGACAAAATCCGAACCGGAGATCGAGAAGAACGGCACCTTTGCCTCACCCGCGATCGCCCGCGCCAACAGGGTTTTGCCGGTACCGGGATTGCCGACCATCAGTACACCGCGCGGAATGCGCCCGCCGAGCTTCTGGAACTTCGACGGGTCACGCAGGAATTCAACCAATTCCGAAACTTCTTCTTTGGCTTCTTCGCAACCGGCGACATCCGCGAAAGTAACGGTGTTGTTGTTTTCGTCGAGCATCCGGGCGCGGCTCTTGCCGAACGAGAATGCGCCGCCGCGGCCGCCGCCCTGCATCTGGCGCATGAAGAACACCCAGACGCCGATCAGCAGAAGCATCGGGAACCAGGACACGAAGATGTTCATCAACAGTGAAGGCTCTTCTTCCGGCTTGGCTTCCACAATCACACCGTTCTTCAACAGATCCGTGACCATCCAGATATCGGAAGGAGAATAGGTGGTGAATTTTTCTCCAGTGGACTTGACGCCTTTGACGACGCGCCCCTCTATCGTCACCTTGGCAATCTTGCCCTGCTTCACCTCGTCGATGAACTGGGAATACTCCATGGCCTTTTGCGTGGTCTGCCGCGTGTTGAACTGGTTGAACACTGTCATCAGTACCAGCGCGATCACCAGCCAGATGGCCATATTTTTCATCAGATTGTTCAAAACCGCTCCTTGTGGCGCTTCAATTTTGCGCCTTGGTTTCGCACCCCGTTTTGGGCCGGCGCACGCCCTAACCTGTTCAATTCTAAACGCTTTTACAATGCACCGCAGCAGGGCACAACAAACCGGCCTGGCTACGTTACTGCTTTAAGACCCTTGGCCACCAGATATACCTCATTGGAACGACTGCGGGAGGCCTCGGGCTTGCGAATCACGACCTGGACAAAGCTGCGGCGGATGTCCGCAACCAGTTGCTCAAACCCCGATCCCTGGAAAACTTTGACCAGAAAATTACCCTGAGGTTTCAAATGGTTGATCGCAAAATCGAGTGCCAACTCGGCCAATCCGATGCTGCGTGCCTGGTCCACGCTCGCAACACCGCTCATATTGGGTGCCATATCGGAAAGCACAAGGTCTACAGGCCTTCCATCCAACAATTTTTCAACCTCCGCCAACACCGAATCATCACCAAAGTCGCCCTGCACGAAGCGCACTGCCGGTATCGGAAGCATTTCGAGCAAATCCACACCGACCACCCGCCCCTCGGCACCGACCGCGCGTCCGGCAACTTGGGACCACCCGCCGGGAGCGGACCCCAGATCAACGACAACCATGCCTGGTTTCAACAGATGGTCACGCTCAGCCAGTTGCTGCAGCTTGTAGGCCGCCCGCGAGCGCATACCTTCGGCCTGCGCCTTGCGCACATAAGGGTCGGTGACATGCTCCTGCATCCATGCCTTGCTGGTCTTGTTGCGCGCCATGATCAGAACACCAGTGCACCGGCCGCACTTGCATTGCGACCTGTTAAACTTCGCCCATGATTACCCTTAATGCTGCCCAGCGCCGCGCACTTAAAGCCCGGGCACACCCTCTGCGCCCCGTTGTCATGATCAGTGATGCCGGGCTGACGCCGTCCGTGCTGAATGAAATCGATGTCAACCTGAAAAGTCATGAACTGATCAAGATCCGCGTGTTTGGAGACGACCGCGCTGCCCGAGCCGCACTGATAGACGACATCAGCACAAAGCTGGATGCCGCACTGGTGCAACATATCGGAAAAATTCTGGTCATTTACCGGCCTCGTCCCGAAGAGGATGCCGAAAGCGGCAACGCTTCCGCCGCGAAAAAGAAATCCGGAAGGTCGCGAGTCAATAAAGGGCCAAGACGCACCAAGCGCAGCTTCCAGATGCAGTAAGGTCTCGCCGCGCACCGCCGGTACAGGGTTCTATTTCGAACGGCCGAGAAGTACAATCATCGCCGCACCAAGCAGACTCTGGATGACGTAGAGCACGCTGGAAACGCCGTGCCAGGCTGAAAAACGGTCCCTAAGTACGGATTCCATGACCTGCTTGGGGAAAGCCTCTTCCTTGAGTGCCGCCATGACTGGCTGTATGCCGAATTCTCCGGCACACACCAGAACAAGCATTAACAGCACAATCCAGAACACACCCTGCTTGAACGCGGAAGACCCGTAACGGACAACACGGAATACCAGAAGATAGACCGCACTGGCAATTCCGATCCATGCGATCAGCGAAAACAGCTTGCCTGCGATCAAGCCGGCCAGCGCACGGTCACCGAGACGTGAAAAAAGCACGGGGGCCACGACGTAGCCGATCGCCCACATGCCGCCGACCCACAACGTCGCCACGATCGACTGCAGCGCTTCGGCAACCCGCCCCATCAGACGTAACGAACGTCGATGATTTCGTACTCCCGGACCCCCCCCGGCGCCTGCACCTCGGCGACATCGCCGGCGTATTTGCCGATCAGCGCACGCGCAATCGGCGAACTGATCGATATCTTGGACAACTTGATGTCTGCCTCGTCGTCGCCAACGATCTGATAAGTCACCTTGCCGCCGGAAGTAATGTCTTCCAGCTCAACCGTTGCGCCAAATACGCAGCGTCCGTCAGTGTCTATGGTCGCAGGATCGATGATCTGCGCATTGGAGATTTTCGATTCCACCTCGGCAATACGGCCTTCGATGAAACTCTGCCGCTCTTTCGCCGCCGAATACTCGGCATTTTCGGACAAATCGCCATGTGAACGGGCCTCCGCAATGGCGGCAATGATAGCCGGCCGCTGCACGGTTTTAAGCTCGTGTAATTCAGTACGCAGCAATTCCGCGCCGTGCACAGTCAATGGTGTTTTTGCATTCATGGGTTTACCCTGGTTGTTTCAGGCAGACGTCAGGCAACCAACCGCTTGTGCAGATCCTGCAAAGCATAAACCTGAAGCTCGCGCGCCTGGGCCATGCCGTTGGCTGCAGCGCGTGCACCAGCGAGCGTCGTATACAGTGTAACGCGCTGCTGCAGCGCAGCGCGACGGATCGAATACGAATCACGGATCGCCGAGCGTTTTTCCTCGACCGTGTTGATGATCAACACGATTTCGCCATTCTTGATCATGTCGACAATATGCGGCCGACCTTCTGCAACCTTGTTGACGCGGGTAACCGCCAAGCCACCGGCTTCCAGCGCCTTGGCCGTGCCGTGCGTAGCGACCAGAGTGAAGCCCATATCGGTCAACACCCGCGCGATGTCCAGCACGCGCTCCTTGTCAGCATCGCGAAGACTGACAAAGACCTTGCCGGACTTCGGCAGACGCTCGCCCGAACCCAACTGGGATTTGACGAAAGCCTCGGCAAAGGTTTCGCCAACGCCCATCACTTCGCCGGTCGATTTCATTTCCGGCCCGAGGATGGTGTCCGCCCCCGGGAACTTGATGAACGGGAATACAGCTTCCTTGACGCAAAAATACGGAGGCACTATTTCGCGCGTTACACCCTGATCCGCCAATGAGCGGCCGGCCATGCAGCGGGCGGCAATCTTGGCCAGCGGCAGTCCGGTCGCCTTGGACACAAACGGAACCGTGCGCGACGCCCGCGGATTCACTTCCAGCACATAGACGACATCACCTTCAGGTCCGTTCTGGATGGCGAACTGCACATTCATAAGGCCATTGACCTTCAATGCCGTGGCCATCGCCACGGTCTGCCTGCGCAGTTCTTCCTGCAATTCAGGAGAAAGCGAAAACGGCGGCAACGAACATGCCGAGTCGCCGGAATGCACCCCCGCCTGCTCAATATGCTCCATCACGCCGCCAATGATTACTTCAGCGCCGTCGCTGATGGCATCGACATCAACCTCAATGGCGTCATTGAGAAATCTGTCCAGCAATACCGGCGAATCATTGGAAACCTTGATCGCCTCGCGCATATACCGCTCAAGTTCGCTCTGCTCGTGGACGATTTCCATGGCGCGGCCACCCAGCACATAGGACGGGCGCACCACCAGCGGATAACCGATCTCGGCTGCCGCCGCGAGCGCCTTCTGTGCACTGCGTGCGGTTCGGTTCGGCGGCTGCTTGAGTTTAAGTTTGGTCAGCAGCTTCTGGAAGCGCTCACGGTCTTCGGCAATATCGATCGAATCCGGCGACGTGCCAATGATGGGCACTCCGTTGGCCTCAAGATCGCGCGCAAGTTTCAGCGGCGTCTGTCCGCCAAACTGCACGATTACGCCGACGGGTTTTTCCAGGGAAACGATTTCCAGCACATCCTCAAGCGTCAACGGCTCGAAATACAGGCGATCGGAAGTGTCGTAATCCGTCGACACGGTTTCCGGGTTGCAGTTGACCATGATGGTCTCAAACCCGTCTTCGCGCAGCGCCAGCGCGGCATGCACGCAGCAATAGTCGAATTCGATGCCCTGGCCGATACGGTTCGGCCCGCCACCAAGAACCATGATCTTCTTGCGATCGGTGGGCTGCGCCTCGCAGTCCTCTTCGTACGTCGAATACATGTACGCCGTACTGGTTGAAAACTCAGCCGCGCAGGTATCTACGCGCTTGTAGACCGGGCGCACCCCCAGCGCATGACGGTGCGCGCGCAAGGCATCCTGCTCCACCAGCAGCAACTTGGCCAGACGACGGTCGGAGAAACCGGCGCGCTTAAGCCTGCGCATGCCTGCTGCGTCAATGTCTTCCAGCCTGCAACCGACCAGCATCTTTTCCTGCCGGATGATGTCCTCGATCTGGGCGAGGAACCATGGATCGATATGCGAAAACCCATGGACTTCGTCCAGAGTCATGCCGCAACGGAAAGCGTCGGCAACGTAAAAAATACGCTCCGGACCGGGGTCGCCCAGTTCATTCTCAATGGCGTCGATGTCGGTGGTTTTTTCGTCGAAACCGTCAACACCGGTCTCCAGTCCGCGCAGGGCCTTCTGCATCGACTCCTGGATGGTGCGCCCCATGGCCATCACCTCGCCGACCGATTTCATCTGGGTGGTCAAGCGGTCGTCGGCTTGCGGGAATTTCTCGAATGCAAACCGCGGAATTTTGGTTACAACGTAATCAATGCTTGGTTCGAACGACGCCGGGGTCGCACCGCCGGTGATCTCGTTGCGCAACTCATCCAGCGTGTAGCCAATCGCCAGTTTTGCTGCAACCTTGGCGATCGGGAAACCCGTTGCCTTGGATGCCAGTGCCGAAGAACGCGAGACGCGCGGGTTCATCTCGATGATGACCATGCGTCCGTCCTTCGGGTTGATGCCGAACTGGACGTTGGAGCCGCCGGTTTCGACCCCGATCTCGCGCAGGCACGCGATCGAGGCATTGCGCATGATCTGGTATTCCTTGTCGGTCAGCGTCTGCGCCGGCGCCACGGTGATCGAATCGCCGGTATGCACCCCCATCGGATCGAAGTTTTCGATCGAGCAGATGATGATGCAGTTGTCGTTGCGGTCCCGCACGACCTCCATCTCGTATTCTTTCCAGCCGATGACAGACTCTTCAACCAGCACTTCCTTGGTCGGACTGGCATCGAGGCCGCGCTCGATGATGGCGACAAATTCTTCGCGGTTGTAGGCAATGCCGCCACCGGTGCCGCCTAGCGTGAACGAAGGCCGGATAATCGTCGGGAAGCCAACTGCCGCCTGTACCTGGAGCGCCTCTTCAAGACTGTGCGCCAGCGCGGAGCGCGGGCTGTCGAGCCCGATCTTGGCCATCGCCTTCTTGAATTTTTCGCGGTCCTCGGCCTTGTCGATGGCTTCTTTGGATGCACCGATCATTTCCACGCCGTACTTTTCCAGCACCCCGTGCTTGGCGAGGTCAAGCGCGCAGTTCAACGCGGTCTGACCGCCCATTGTCGGCAGCAGTGCATCCGGACGCTCGGCAGCGATGATTTTTTCCACCACCTGCCAGGTCACCGGCTCTATATAGGTTGCATCCGCCATCCCCGGATCAGTCATGATCGTCGCCGGGTTTGAATTCACCAGGATGACGCGATAACCTTCCTCGCGCAGCGCCTTGCAGGCTTGTGCACCGGAGTAATCAAATTCACAGGCCTGACCAATGATGATCGGGCCGGCGCCGATAATGAGAACCGATTTGATGTCTGTACGTTTGGGCATATTTACGTCCGCGCGGGGCGCTGCTCCATCGACTTCACGAAGCGGTCAAACAGGTAATCGACGTCATGCGGTCCGGGGCTGGCCTCCGGGTGTCCCTGGAAGCAGAACGCCGGCTTGTCGGTCAGAGCAAAGCCCTGCAGGCTGCCATCGAACAGCGACACATGCGTTACTTTGGCATTGGCCGGCAACGTCGCGCCATCCACGGCAAACCCGTGGTTCTGGCTGGTGATCATCACCCGCTTGCTGTCCAGATCCTGCACCGGATGGTTGGCGCCATGATGGCCAAATTTCATTTTCAGCGTTTTGGCGCCGCATGCCAGCGCCAGCAACTGGTGGCCCAGACAAATGCCGAACAACGGCAGCCCGGCCGCAAGGAATTCGCGGATGGCACGGACCGCGTAATCGCAGGGCTCCGGATCACCAGGGCCGTTCGACAGGAATACCCCGTCGGGTTTGAGCTTCATCACATCGGCGGCTGACGTCTGCGCCGGCACGACCGTCAATTTGCAGCCACGCGAAGCGAGCATGCGCAGGATGTTGCGCTTGACGCCAAAGTCATAGGCAACGACATGGAAACGTGCATCGCTGCGTTTGCCATAACCGACGCCCAGCGTCCATTCGGTCTCGTCGGTTTCGTAAGACTTGGCGCAGGACACCACCTTGGCCAGATCCATGCCGACCAGCCCCGGGAACTCGTGCGCCGCCTTCAGTGCTGCCTGCTCGTCAATCCTGCCTGCCATGATGCAACCATCCTGCGCGCCCTTGTCACGCAGCAGGCGCGTCAGCTTGCGGGTATCGATGTCGGCAATGGCGATGATGTTCTCGCGCTTCAGGTAATCGCTGAGATTCCAGTTTTCGCGGAAATTGGATGACCGCAGCGGCAGGTCGCGGATCACCAGACCGGCTGCCTGGACTTTTTCAGACTCGACGTCCTCGGTGTTTGCACCGGTATTGCCGATGTGCGGATAGGTCAGGGTCACGATCTGCCGGCAGTACGACGGATCGGTAAGGATCTCCTGGTAACCGGTCAGCGCGGTGTTAAACACCACTTCGCCGGCCACGATACCCTCGGCGCCGATCGCGGAGCCTCGGAATACCGTGCCATCCTTGAGTACGAGAATGGCGGGCGTGCGCGATGACACAACAAGCTCCTGATTTTATTGGGTTTGATACGACAAGCGGGATGGGTTTGGGCCCGTCCCGCTGTTCTTGAAGTGGGAATTATACGCGAGGGCGGGAGACCCGACAAACCGTACTGCCCGCCTTCCTGAAAAATCAGCGACTTAGTGCAAAAACTTGGCGCTTAATCCGCCTGTTTCAGACCCAGCACGTCCCACATATCGTAAAGACCCGCCGGTTTACCCGTCAGAAACTGCGCAGCACGCAGGGCGCCCTGCGCATAGGTGGTGCGACTACCGGAACGATGAGTGATCTCGACCCGCTCTCCGGTACCGGCAAACAGCACGGTATGATCGCCAACGATATCGCCGCCGCGGATGGTGGCAAATCCGATGCTGCCGGGCTTGCGCTCCCCGGTGTGCCCCTCGCGCGCATAGACTGCGCAATCAGACAGTTTTTTGCCCATGGCCCCGGCAACAACCTCGCCCATTTTCAATGCGGTCCCCGAGGGAGCATCAACCTTGTGCTTGTGATGCGCCTCGATGATTTCGATATCGTGATCAGGTCCCATCGCTTTCGCGGCCATCTCCAGCAATTTCAGCGTGACGTTGACGCCCACACTCATGTTCGGGGCGAAAACAATGCCGATGTCGTGTGCGGCATCAGCGATCGCCTTTTTGCCTGCATCGTCAAATCCGGTGGTTCCGATCACCATCCCGACCTTGAGCTTGCGGCAGATGGCAAGATGCTGCAGGGTGCCTTCCGGCCGTGTGAAATCGATCAGCACGTCGCAATCAGCAAGCACCTGCCCGGGCTTGTCGCTGATCAGCACACCACAGGGTGCACCGCCCAAAGTACCGGCATCGCAGCCGATCTGCGGACTTCCGGTCATTTCCAGCGCAGCAGCCAGCACCGCATTTTCATCTTGCGCCACGGCATCAAGCAGCATGCGCCCCATACGGCCACCACTGCCGGCAATTGCGATTCGGGTCGGTTTCCGGTTCATGACTATTTCTTCTCAGTCGCCGCTGCCGGTGCAGCAGCCGGTTTTGCATCAACAGGCTGCGCTGCGCCAATCGCCTTGACATCCCCTTCAATCCGCAACAACTCATTTCCGCTGAACACGACAGTCACGACGCGCTGCTCGGTGAGCTCTCCTGCCTTGTACATCATGTAAAAATAATCCCAGCGATCGTTACGGAACGGATCAACGATCAGCGGGGTTCCGAGCGCGAACCGGACCTGACTGCGCGTCATTCCGGGCTTGAGTTTCGCAACCATGTCCTGGGTCACATAGTTGCCCTGCTGAATGTCAATCTTGTAAGGCTTGAGCGGAATCAGGGCCGTGGTGCTGCAAGCTGCCAGCATCAGTGCCATTGGTATCAGTAGTATTCTCATGGGGATTTGGTCGTGTCGCGTTGCCTGCCCATCATCATGCGGCAGCAGCCTTTGCTGATATCATATCCGAGAACCAGTGCGCATGAGCGCACCATTCACCACAGGACGCGCGATGAGTTCTCCGGAGCACCTGAAAACCATCGGCCTCAAGGCCACCCTGCCCAGGCTGCGCATACTCGAGCTGTTCGAGAAAAGCCCGGTGCGTCATCTTGCCGCTGAAGACGTCTATAAAAAACTGGTTGAGGAAGGCACCGACACCGGCCTCGCCACGGTTTACCGGGTACTGACCCAGTTCGAGCAGGCCGGGCTGCTGGTGCGTCACCACTTCGAATCCGGAAAGGCGGTTTACGAACTCAACCAAGGCAGCCATCACGACCACCTGGTCTGCGTGCAATGCGGCCATGTCGAAGAGTTTTATGACCCCGAGATTGAAAAACGGCAGGAGAAGGTGGCGCAGGACAGGGGGTTTCGCATCAACGACCATTCGCTGCATATTTATGCGGAATGCATTCGCCCCAACTGCCCGCGAAAACCCTCTTCCTGAATCTGGATCAGCCAATACCGGATTGCATCAGACGCAGCAGGGCTATTTGATCTTCAGACCCAGCATCTCCGCGGCATGCTGTCGGGTGGTTGCTGTGATTTTCACGCCCCCGAGCATGCGCGCAATTTCCTCAATGCGCCCTTTGTCGTCCAGCACCACCACCGCAGACGCAACCTTTCCGCTCACCGCAACCTTGCTGACCTGCCACTGGCGCTCGGCGGTGGCCGCCACCTGCGGCAGATGCGTGATGCACATGACCTGATGGCGGGCACCAAGGTCGCGCAGCATGCGGCCTACGATTTCGGCCACCCGTCCGCCGATACCAACATCGACCTCATCAAAAATCAGCGTCGGCACCCTCGCGACACGGCTCAAGACCGTTTGTATTGCCAGTGACAAGCGGGACAACTCACCGCCGGAAGCTGTTTTCGCAATTGGCTGCGCCGCAACGCCTTGATGCGGCGCGACGCGGAATTCAATCTGCTCAAGTCCGTGGGCGGCCGGGTTCTCCAGCGGCTCGAGCGATACCTCGAACACCCCCCCCTGCATCGCGAGCCCCTGCATCCCCGCAGTGACTGCCTCAGCCAGTTTCTTCGCCGCCTTCCGGCGTCCTGCAGTGAGCTTCTTGGCTGCTTCGCGATAGGCCGCCTCAGCTTCCGCCTCTCGCCGGCGCAGCGTTTCCGGATCACCGCCCGCGCCCAGTTCCGCGAGACGCTCGCGCGTGTGTTCAGCGAGTTCCGGCAACGCATCCGGCTCCACCCGATACTTGCGTGCGGCCGTATGCAATGCATCCAGGCGCTGCTCAACCTCGCGCAGACGCTGCGGGTCAAGGTCGGTGCGTTCACCATAACGGCGCAACGCACCAGCCCCGTCCTGCAACTGAATCTGCGCCGGCTCAAGCGCATCAAGAATCTCCTTGAGCCGCGGATCATGCTGCAGCAGCGGCTGCAGCCTGGCGATCACTGCATTGAGTTGCCCCAGTGCGGCTCCCTCCCCCTCGGAAAGGATTTCCACCCCGGACTGAGCGGCCTCAATCAGGCTGGCGGCATGCGCCAACCGTCCATGCTCAGCCCCGACCGACGTCCATTCCCCGGGCGCAAGCTTCAGCGCATCAAGATCCTGCAACTGCCATTCAAGACGTTCTCGCTCGGCATTGATTGCCGCCGCATTACCCTCAAATGCCAGTCGTTCCTCGCGCCGCCGCTGCCAGGTGCGCCAGGCCTCGCCCACCAGTTCCGCATGTGATTCAAGGCCGCCGTAGGCATCTGTCAGCGCACGCTGGGTCGCCGCACGGCTCAATGACTGGTGCTGGTGCTGACCATGAATATCAACCAGATAATCACCGGCCTCGCGCAACTGCGCTGCCGTGGCCGGATGGCCATTGATGAATCCGCGCGATCGACCCGATGACTCGACCACACGCCGCAGAAGACACACATCGTTATCGCCGGCAAGATCACAGTCGGCAAGCCAGCTTGCAAACGCACGATTGCCGTCAATCTCGAATTCGGCCGTAATGTCCGCCCGCGTGGCGCCCTGACGCACCGATACCGGATCGGCGCGCTCACCCAGCGCCAGCGCCAGCGCATCAATCAGGATGGACTTGCCGGCACCGGTCTCCCCGGTCAACACCGTGAAACCGGAAGCAAATTCCAGCTCCAGACGCTCGACGATTACAAAATCCGATATGGTCAGACGACGCAGCATGGCTTGAGTGAGAACCGCAGCAGTCAGTCGCGGTTCCAGTGCAGCTTTTCACGCAGCATCGCGTAATAGCTGTGACCGACGGGATGAAGCAGCTTGATCTGGTGAGGATAGCGGCGAACCACGACGCGGTCGCCTTCGCGCAGGTCGAAATGCGAATGGCTGTCGAAATGCGCACGCGGATCATCGGCGCTGCGCACAACGATTTCAACCACGCTGTCGGCACTGATGACGATCGGCCGGTTGGACAAGGTATGCGGCGAAACGGGCACCAGCGACATCACCGACAGTGAGGGGTGTACGATTGGCCCGCCCGATGACAGCGCATAGGCCGTGGATCCCGTAGGCGTCGCAACGATCAAACCGTCAGAGCGCTGGTTGTAGATGAACTGGCCGTCGATGCGCACTTCAATGTCGACCAACCCGCCCTTGAAACCCTTTGCAACGACTACATCATTGAAGGCGAGAACCTCAAACACACGCTCTTGGCCGCCGTTATTGCCGCTCCAGACCTCGGATTCGAACAGCATGCGCTCCTCGGTCACAAACTGCCCGTCGAGGATCGCGGTAATGGTCTCGAACATGGTGTCGAGAGAAATGTCGGTCAGAAATCCGAGTCGGCCCTGGTTTATGCCAACGAGGGCCACGTCGTACGGCGCAAAGGTGCGGGCGATATTGAGCATGGTGCCGTCACCGCCGATGACAATCGCCAGATCGGCCTCACGTCCGAGGTCTTCCAGCAGCAGCACGTCATAAGGACAATTCTGGATATGCGCCGCGGTCAGTCGGTCGAGCAGAACCTTTACGCCACGCGCCTCAAGGAAACGCGCAAGCCGCATCACCGGCTCCGCAACCTCCGGAGTCTTGTATTTGCCGATCAATGCAACAGTGGGGAATGCAACAGACATGAACGCATTAAACCACAATTCCCGCGCAGCAGGCAGCGCGCAAATCCAATTAAAACAATGCATTGGCGCTCAACCACAACGAGTGCTGGCCGACTGGTCTTTTTGTGTAAAATGAAATTCATGGCTCATGAATCCCAAGCGCTCAACGAGCGTGCGCAACTGTTGTTGAAAACACTGGTGGAGCGTTACATCGCCGACGGCCAGCCCGTCGGCTCCCGCGCGCTGTCCAAATACTCCGGGCTCGACCTTTCACCCGCCAGCATTCGCAATGTGATGGCGGATCTGGAGGACATGGGCTTCATCGCCAGTCCGCATACTTCCGCCGGACGCATACCGACGCCGCGCGGCTACCGTTTTTTTGTCGATACGCTGCTCACCGTCAAGCCGCTGGATCGCATCGAAATCAACCAGATGGAAGACCATCTGCAGGTCAACAACACGCAAAAACTGGTGACTTCAGCTTCACACGTACTGTCCGAACTCACCCGTTTCGCCGGTGTGGTGGTCTCGCCGCGGCGCAGCGGCGGTTTCCGCCATATCGAATTCCTCCGCCTCGCCGAGAAACGCATTCTGCTGATTCTCGTCACCGCCGAAGGTGACGTTCAAAATCGCATCATTTACACAGACAAGGCCTACTCGCCCGCGGAACTGGTCGAGGCGGCCAACATCCTCAACCAGAATTATGCCGGCTGCAGTTTTGAAGACATACGCCGCCGCGTGCAGTCCGAACTGCATCAACTGCGTGAAGACATGTCACAACTGATGGCGGCCGCACTGGCCGCCGGCGACCAGGCGGTCAGCGAAGCCGCCGAGGACGTGGTGATTTCAGGCGAGGTCAACCTGCTCGGCATCGACGATCTGTCATCGAACATGACCAAGCTGCGCGACCTGTTCAACCTGTTTGAACACCGCACCACGCTGCTGCAATTGCTCGACCACTCCAGCCGCGCCCAGGGCGTACAGATTTTCATCGGTGGTGAGGCCGGCCTGACTCCGCTGGACGAATGCAGTGTCGTCACCGCGCCTTATGAAGTCGACGGAAAGATTGTCGGCACCGTCGGCGTCATCGGCCCGACGCGCATGGCCTACGAACGCGTGATCCCGATCGTCGACATCACCGCAAAGCTGCTGAGCAGTGCGCTGACCCAACGCTGACCGTCCGGCGCGCACGCCGGTTACGGGTTTTCCATACTTTTGAAGCCAATACCGCCATGGGCCATTTCCCCAAAGAACCGCCATACACGCACGGCACCACGCCAAAAATCGGTGTGCTGCTGGTCAACCTCGGATCGCCGGAAGCGGCAACGCCTGCCGCAGTCCGCACTTACCTGCGCGAATTCCTCTCCGACCCCTACGTCGTCGAAGTCCCGCGCCCGATCTGGTGGCTGATCCTCAACCTGTTCGTACTGACGTTTCGGCCCAAAGCTTCGGCAGCGCGTTACGCACAGGTATGGATCAAGGAAGGTTCACCGCTGAAAGTGCATACCGAACGTCAGGCGACCATGCTGCGAGGCTACCTTGGCGAAAGATTCAAGCAAGCGCATGTGGTCGACTACGCGATGCGCTACGGCAACCCGTCAATCCGCTCGAAACTCGATGCACTGAAAGCGCAGGGTTGTGACCGCATCCTGCTGTTGCCCCTGTATCCGCAATACTCGGCCAGCACCACGGCAACGGTATTCCAGGAAACGTTTGCTGCCATCGGTGCAATGCGCAATCAGCCGGCCATCCGCACCGTCAAACATTTTCACGACGACGAGGGTTATATCAAGGCATCGGCGCAGGCGATCAACGACTACTGGGTCAAACACGGCCGTGGCGACCATCTGGTGCTGAGCTTCCACGGCGTCCCGCGGCGCACGCTGGACCGCGGCGACCCTTATCACTGCGAATGCCTGAAAACCGGCCGCCTGATCGCTGAACAGATCGGCCTCAAGCCCGAGTTTTATTCAGTCACTTTCCAGTCCCGTTTCGGCCGCGCCGAATGGCTGAAACCTTACACCACCGATGTCATCAAGGAACTGGCCAAAAAGAAAGTCGAACGTATTGATGTCGTGTGTCCGGGTTTTGTCAGCGATTGTCTGGAAACACTGGAAGAAATCGCTATCGAAGCCAAAGGCGACTTCCTCACCCACGGCGGCAAGGAACTGCACTACATCCCCTGCCTCAACGAACGCGACGACTGGCTGCATGCACTGACCGACATCGCGCTGAATAATCTGCAGGGCTGGAACAGCACCTCGACACCGGAAAGCCTGAAAGCGTCAAAAGACCGCGCCGCCAGTCTCGGCGCAAAACACTAAGCGCGATTACAACAACGGCGGAACACCATGATGAAAATGCCGCTCACAGTCGTTGTCCTGGTCATGTTGACCGGCTGCGGCGACCGGTGCAGCCGTCAAAAAGAAGGAAATGGAGTCTGCGCAGCAAAGCAAAGAAATCGCGCAGACCCAAATCGATCAAGCCACCCAGGCCACGCACCAACGTGCCGAGCAAGCAGGCAACGTCGACAAATAAGCGGAATCATGAATCACCGGGATCACGCGCATCCCCAACCCGTTTCCCTTGTGAGCCGCCGAGCAGCACAGCCAAGCCGGGAGTAGTCGGCGAGGACTGTCTGAGTCCTAGCCGCGCAGCGGCAAGGGCGAGTTGCGCGCCCCGAAGGAAGTCACCTTGGGTGGCAGCCGCCCGGCTTGGTGAGCAGCGCAGGGAAGTCCGAAGGACCGGCGAGCCAGGGCGGCCTTTTCTTTGGTGACTTTCTTTTGGCCGCACAAAAGAAAGTCACTAGCCGCCGGGCTACCCCCGGCCAAACCCCGTCTCACTATAAATAAAAAATACAATAAAAACAAATACTTATAATATTTCAGCAATACTCTTGAAATCCCCAAGCCCAGCCCAACATGGTGTGAGCTTACTCATAACCACACTGCAAACACGCCATGACGCAGGAATCACCGGACCAGAATCCAGAAAACACCGCCGCCGACGCCAAGCCGGCCCCGGAAACCATGCCCTCAACCGAGGAGCTGCTGCGCAAGGCGGAACTCGACGCCCAGGAACACCACGATGCCTGGCTGCGCGCCAAGGCCGAAACCGAAAACATCCGCAAGCGGGCGGTCAGCGATGTCGCCAACGCGCACAAATACGCCGTAGAAAATTTCGCAGCCGAACTGCTTGCGGTCAGGGACAGCCTTGAGGCCGCACTGGCGACTGAAACCGCCACAGTCGAAACCCTGAAAAGCGGTGCCGAGCTGACGCTGAAGCAGCTCGCCTCCGCCTTCGAAAAACACAAGGTGATTGAGGTCAATCCGGTCGGCGAAAAATTCGATCCGCACCGCCATCAGGCGATCAGCATGGTGCCGTCCGACGCCACACCGAACACCGTGATCAGCGTGCTGCAGAAGGGTTATGTGCTGCACGACCGGATCATCCGCCCGGCCATGGTGGTCGTGGCCAAGGCCCCGGACGCTTGAAAACCACGGCAACGACCCCAGATTACTAAACAAGACAGCCGGCACAGTGACCAGTCAATTATTCAGCAGCATCAATAATTTACCGAACATCCGGCGCGACAAAATTTACAGCTGAGAGGTAACAGACATGGGCAAGATCATCGGTATCGACCTGGGCACCACCAACTCCTGCGTGGCCGTGATGGAAAACGGCCAGCCGAAGGTTATTGAAAACTCCGAGGGCGCTCGCACCACGCCGTCGATCGTCGCCTATATGGATGATGGCGAGATCCTCACCGGCGCACCGGGCAAACGCCAGGCGGTGACCAACCCCAAAAACACCCTCTACGCCGTCAAACGCCTGATCGGCCGCCGCTTCGAAGAAAAAGAAGTGCAGAAGGACATCGACCTGATGCCCTACAAGATCGTCAAGGCCGACAACGGCGACGCCTGGGTGGAAGTGCGCGGCAAAAAAATCGCCTCGCAGGAAGTCTCCGCACAGGTGCTGATCAAGATGAAAAAGACCGCCGAGGATTATCTCGGTGAACCGGTTACCGAAGCGGTGATCACGGTCCCCGCTTACTTCAACGATTCGCAGCGCCAGGCGACCAAAGATGCCGGCCGCATTGCGGGCCTTGATGTAAAGCGCATCATCAACGAGCCGACCGCGGCTGCGCTGGCTTTCGGCATGGACAAGAAAAAAGGCGATCGCAAGATCGCGGTCTATGACCTCGGCGGCGGCACCTTCGACGTATCGATTATTGAAATCGCCGAAGTCGAAGGCGAACACCAGTTCGAAGTGCTGTCGACCAACGGCGACACCTTCCTCGGCGGCGAAGATTTCGACCAGCGCCTGATGGATTACCTGTGCGATGAATTCAAGAAGGAGTCCGGCGTTGACCTGAAGAAGGACATGCTCGCGCTGCAGCGCCTGAAAGACGCGGCCGAAAAAGCCAAGATCGAACTGTCGTCGAGCGCGCAGACCGAAATCAACCTGCCCTACATCACCGCCGACCAGTCGGGCCCGAAACATCTGGCGATCAAGATCACCCGTGCCAAGTTCGAGTCGCTGGTTGATGAACTGATCGCACGCACCATCAAGCCCTGCGAAATCGCAGTCAAGGATGCCGGCGTCAAACTCTCCGATATCGAAGACGTGATTCTCGTCGGCGGCCAGACGCGCATGCCGAAAGTGCAGGAAGCGGTAAAGAACTTCTTCGGCAAAGAGCCGCGCAAAGACGTCAACCCCGATGAGGCGGTTGCCGTCGGCGCGGCCATCCAGGCCGGCGTGCTCAAGGGCGACGTCAAGGACGTGTTGCTGCTCGATGTGACCCCGCTGTCGCTGGGCATCGAGACGCTGGGCAGCGTGATGACCAAGCTGATCCAGAAAAACACCACGATCCCGACCAAGGCCTCGCAGGTGTTCTCGACCGCCGAAGACAACCAGAATGCGGTGACCATCCACGTGCTGCAGGGTGAGCGCGAAATGGCGAAAGCCAACAAGTCACTCGGCCAGTTCAACCTGACCGACATCCCGCCCTCGCCGCGCGGCATGCCGCAGATCGAAGTCACTTTCGACATCGATGCCAACGGCATCCTGCATGTGTCGGCCAAGGACAAGGCCACGGGCAAGGAAAACAAGATCAAGATCCAGGCCAGCTCGGGTCTGTCGGAAGAAGAAATCCAGCGCATGGTCAAGGACGCCGAGGCCAATGCCGAGGAAGACAAGAAATTGCGCGAGCTCGTCGACACCCGCAACCAGTGCGACGCGATGATCCACAGCGTGAAAAAGTCGCTGACCGAGTATGGCGACAAGATCGGCGCTGACGACAAGGGCAAGATCGAAGCCGCACTGAAAGAAGCCGAAGAGGCGATCAAGGGCGACGACAAGGACGCGATCGAAGCCAAAACACAGGCGTTGGCACAGGCCGCACAGAAGCTCGGCGAAGAAATGCAGAAAGCCCAGCAGGCACAAGGTGCCGCGCCGGGCGGCAACAGCGGCGGCGAGGCCAAGTCCGACACCGCCAAAAAAGACGATGGCAACGTTGTTGATGCCGAGTTTGAGGAAGTGAAGGACGGCAAGAAGTAATCGACTGAATTACTTCCCCGGCAGGGCGCAGCGGCGTTGAGGATGTATCCTCCTCGCCCTGCGCCTTTGGCACATTCAGGGTAACGTAACGAAATGGCAAAAAAAGACTATTACGAAGTGCTCGGTGTAAACCGTGACGCCTCCGAAGACGAGCTGAAAAAGGCTTACCGCAAGCTCGCGATGAAGTGGCACCCGGACCGCAATCCGGACAATCCCAAGGCGGAAGAGCATTTCAAGGAAGCCAAGGAAGCCTATGAGGTGCTGACGGACGCGCAAAAACGCGCGGCCTACGACCAGTTCGGCCATGCCGGCGTTGATCCGTCGGCGGGCGGCGCCGCTGGCGCAGGCGCCGGTTTCGGCGGGTTTGCCGACGCCTTCGGCGACATCTTTGGCGATATTTTTGGCGGCGCCGGCGGCGGTGGCGGCCGTGGGCGCTCCACGGTGTACCGCGGCGCCGACCTGCGGTACAACTTAGAGATTTCTTTGGAAGATGCCGCTCGCGGCACCGAAACCCGCATTCGCATCCCGGCAATGGAGGAATGCGAAACCTGCAAAGGCAGCGGCGCCAAACCTGGCACCCAGCCGACCAGCTGCACCACCTGCGGCGGTCACGGCCAGGTGCGCATGCAGCAGGGCTTCTTCTCCATCCAGCAGACTTGTCCGCGCTGCCACGGCACCGGCAAAATGGTCGCCAGTCCCTGCGGCACCTGCTCGGGCAACGGCAGGATCAAGAAACAGAAAACACTGGCGGTAAAAATCCCCGCCGGCGTCGACGAAGGTGATCGCATCCGCCTTTCGGGCGAGGGCGAAGCCGGGGTCAACGGCGGACCGTCTGGCGACCTGTATGTGGTCATCCAGATCAAACAGCACGGTGTATTCACCCGCGACCATAACGACCTGCACTGCGAAATGCCGATCAGTTTCACCACCGCAGCGCTGGGCGGCGAAATCGAGATTCCCACGCTGGATGGCTATGCCAAGATCAAGATCCCGGCAGAAACCCAGAGCGGCAAGGTGTTCCGCCTCCGCGGCAAAGGAATCAAGGGCGTTCGTTCGACGGCACACGGCGACCTGCTGTGCCACGTCATCGTCGAGACGCCGGTCAGCCTGACCTCGCGCCAGAAAGAACTGCTTCAGGAATTCGAAGCCATCAGCAACAAGGATTCAGCGCGGCACAACCCACGCGCGAAATCATGGATGGACCGGGTCAAGGAATTCTTTGCAGAGTAAATGCCGCAACTCTGACCCGTCCTGATATGGGTTGACAGTTAATCAGCACATATTTTTGATTGTAAATGATCTATGGAAACGCCCGATGCACCGCATCGGGCGTTTTGTATTTCAATGCCATGTGCGGCCGCTCGCGGT